>R25__coassemble_307_pt1 | contig 30478 bp, 27 predicted proteins | sample R25__metabat2_low_PE_028 | metagenome-assembled genome bin R25 | reverse complement strand
GTGCTATACTGGCCCATATTGATACTGCCGGGCACTCCAGAACTTCTTCCGATTCGTTTTACGCACGGGAGAGCCTCAAGGGCATCTTTCAAAGGGGCATTGTCTTCACCGGAAAAATCTTTGAGAAAGAAGATGTCCTCAATGTTGCAGTTCATCGGTCGCTCCTGCGTCTTTCGCATCTGTGCCTCCATCGTGATGGCCAAAGCTATCAGGATGACCGCCAGTGCATTTTGCAGCACAATGAATACCTTGCTGAATACCATTTTGCTCCGGCGCCGGTATCCACCTTTCATTACATCCACGGGTTTATAGCGGCCCGCCATCATTGCCGGGAAGATACCGCAGAGCACTCCCACAAGCAGAATGATGACGATATATGCAATTACATAACCCGGAGACCAGATGACTTTTATCGGGATATCCGGATTGTTCAAAAGCGCATTCATAGCCGGGCAGAAGGCTTCTGCAAGCAATAGACCGGCCGCAAAGCATACTGCGGTAAACGCAATGGATTCAGCCACGTACTTCCAGATAATGCCGGCCCTTGATGCTCCGGACAATTGCCTCACGGCCATTTCCTTTGCCCTCTTTCCAGTGAGTGCGACAGACAGGTTGATGTAGTTCAGAATGGCCGAAAGAAGGAGCAGAAGCCCAACCAGCATCAGAACTCTGAGTGTTGCTTTGTCTCCATGTCTGAAAAATCCCTCCGTCTCCTTGAAAAACAATTCATCATATCGAGAGAGTTCCAGATGTTCAAAGAAAGATTGCCCATAGATACTTGAATATACATCCTTGCAAACACTCTCAAGTTTATCATATAGCTCTTTTCTGTCAGTTGCAGGCCGGACCTTGATCAGTGTAACCGTACTACCGTAATTATCGAATGGCTGCCACTCGTCTTTGTAAACAGCAGCATTGAGGAATATATCATAAGGCTTGATGACCGTACCCTTCAGGTCCTCCAATATGGCACCCACCACATAGCTGCTCCCACTGATGTCAAGGGCATCACCCATCGAAAGACTGTATTTTTTAGCAAAAGAGGCTGAAAGAATGACATTGGTCGGAGCTGAAAGCACATCTGCTGAGCCTTCCGCAAAGCGGAGCTGAGGACATATCTCAAAGAACGCAGGTTCTACGCCGACGCTTTCTGCATCCGTATTCTCTCCCCGAATGACAGGATGTACTACTACATTGCACATCCTGGAAACGGACTCGATTTCCGGAATGTCCCCAATGGCATCAGGGAAACCGTATGTCAGCGCAGGGAATCCCGGTGTTCCAGGCACATAGACTCTTACCCTGTCCGGATTCTCCCACGTCACGGCATATTGCTGCCATACATAGGAACCTATGATGATCACAAACGCCAGACTCACGGCAAGCCCCATAGCCTCAATTGATGCATATAACTTGTTTCTGCTGAGGAATTTGAAAAAGCTTTTCATTTTTATTCTTTTTTATTCTTTTTTCAGCACTCCGGCCGGGTTGAGGCGGGTAACCCGTAGGGTCTGGATGGAAACAGCGGCAAAGGAGAAAGCAACGATAATCAACAAAGCAGCAATGAAGAACCAGGCGCTTAGATTTACTCTATGGACATAGACAGAAAGGAGATCTTTACAGATATACCAGGCCAGAGGAATTGCAACAAGGCAGGCTATCACTACCAGAATCATATAACCCCTGACATTTTTCCATGTCTCTGAGGAAACTGTACCGCCAAAGACTTTCCTGACTGCAATGTCGTGTTCCTTCAGCGATATGAACCAGGTGCTCAGGCCCGTCAGGCCGAGTAAAGACAGTATGAGCATAAGACCGGCAAACATCAGAATAAGAATCATCAGCGCATGTTCATCCTTCAGATGCTCACGGTTCAACGCGGGAACAAAACCCTTGCTGTGAGGCTCCTTGTAGATACCCCAGGACTGGTCGAGAGTGTTCTTGAGGCACTCCATTATCTCCTTTTCAGCAGCGCCGTGGTGACCGTTGACCTTGATGGCCAAAGACTTGTAATAAGCAGTCGGGTTCACATACCAGTCATCCATTATGCAGACATAGGTAGCATTGTCGTAATAATAGCTTCCCCTGAAGTCCTCTATAATTCCTCCCACTGCCGTAATACCCAGGTTGTCAAGCTGATCCTGCGTAGGCTGGATGTCCTCAGGGTTGAGCCCCATCAGCTTGACCAGGCCTTCAGTCAAGTATCCTACCCTGTCTTCTTCCCTCTTGAAATCCTTCACGATCTTGAAGCCGTATGCCTCAAAGGCTCCACGGTCGCAGTAGAGTTTGGACACGTTGTATCCCCGTTTTTCCTCCGCCCCATCGGAAGTATTTACAATCATCTGGGTGGAACCCGATTCATCCGTGATGAAAGCCCTTTCTGAAAGAGTGCCCGGCTTGTCGTCACAATATCCAATCTTTTCCACGAAAGGCAGTTTCCTGAGTGCCTCAATCGCAGGGTCAAGCTCGTGATGGGCGTATGGCCCGTACAGATAATAGACATCTTTCACATCTGCACCCAAAGGAAGAGAAACCATCTTCCTGTACTGGAACACATAAACCAGAGAAGCCGTCAGAAGAACCATAGTCACAAGGCACTGGACAAAGATGAATACCTTGCTGAACACCATTTTGCTTTTGGCTCTCATCTCTCCCTTGATTACCTCTATTGCCTTGTATCGCGATATAAGTATGGCCGGAACAAACCCCGCAATCAGGCCCACCACAACACCAAGCGCAACGTACATCAGAAGGCTCTGCCAGTTATAGCCCACTCTCACGTCAAATCCCAGCCCTGTAGTACGGAATACTGCATTGATTTGAGGCACAATCAGATATGAAACAGCCACACCAAGAACGAAACAGATTGAAGTCAGTATCAGAGACTCCTTCAGAAGCTTTCCCAGAACATCCTTCCTGGAAGACCCCAGAAGCCTGCGCGTAGCCATTTCCTTGGCCCTGAAAGACCCCATTGCCACATTGAGAGCTATGTAGTTGAACAAGGCGAACATAAGCAGCACAAGGCTGAGTATCAAAACAAAATCAAACAAATAGCTCTTTGATGCTGTAAGACATCCTCCTGAAGTATCCGACAGCTCATCGTAGCGGAAAAGCTTGACCTGCTCCTCCAGGATCCTTTTAACGTCCTCTTCCGAGGCTTCTTCAAGATATAACGCTCTGCTATAATTGTTTCTGGCCGCCGAGCGGATCTTTGCAATCAGTTCATCCCGGTCTGTGCCATATTTCACCTTGAAAAGGCAGAGGTCTTTCTGGTGCATCCGCTGCGGATTCTTCCAGTAATACTGGAGAGTAGGTCCTGCAATGTTGATTACCACATCGTGAGGCAGCATCAGAGACCTTTCATAATCGCCGATTATGCCTTCTACCGTATATTCCAGATCATCCAGCACAAAGTGCTTGCCCACGGCATCTCTGCCCCAGCCCGCCTTGCGGGCGAAGCTCTCGGACACCAGAGCGTTAGTGTTGTCGCTGAGAACATTGCGGTTTCCTGAGATGAACCTTGTAGGAAAGAAGTCAAAGAAATCCAAATCGCACAGAAGCAGCTCAATGCTGTAGCTTTCATCACCAATCTTTATGTCCGCAGGGCGGGTGGCGCTGAAAAGAGTCGTCTGCTCAACTTCCGGTATATTGGATTTCAGAAACTCCGGCTGGTCGAAACATCCGCCCAGATACTTGCCCCACAGGGTCATCGTGTATATACGGTCATAGTCCCGGTTCTCGTGGTCCAGCCTCCACAGGTCATTGGTATAGCTCAGAAGCGGGATAATGAAAGCCAGAGCCACACTAATGCCTATGATTTCTATCAGAGTATAAAACTTGTGTTCCTTCAGGAAACGGAGATATGTTCTCATAATATTCTTTAAAGCAGATTCTTAACGTCGTTTACTATACGTCCGTCAAACAGGTCAATCACCCTCTGGGCATATGTGGAGTCTTTCTGGGAGTGGGTAACCATCACGATTGTGGTTCCCTCCTTGTTCAATTCACTCAACAGGTCCATAACCTCCTTGCCGTTCTTTGAGTCCAGGTTTCCGGTAGGCTCATCGGCCAGAATCAGTTTAGGGTTGGACACCACTGCTCTGGCAATTGCAACCCTCTGCTGCTGACCTCCTGAAAGCTGCTGAGGAAAGTGCTTTGCACGGTGAGAGATATTCATCCTCTTGAGCATCTCGGTAACTCTCTTTTTCCTCTCCGATGCAGATATGTTCAGATACCTTAGAGGAAGTTCAACGTTCTCATACACATTAAGTTCATCGATGAGGTTGAAGCTCTGGAAAACAAAGCCGATATTGCCTTTTCTGAACTTTGTCCTCTCTTTTTCCTTCAACTTGGCCACCTCGGTTCCAAGAAGCTGATAGCTTCCGCCCGTAGGATTGTCCAGAAGGCCGAGGATGTTCAGAAGGGTTGACTTTCCGCATCCGGAAGGCCCCATTATGGCCACAAACTCCCCTTGCTTGATCTCAAATGAAACACCGTCAAGTGCAGTGGTCTCGATTTCTTCCGTACGGAAGACCTTTGAAAGATTGCTTACTTTAATCATAGCTGAATTATTATTGTTTTCTTTTATCAATTCTTTAGAATACAAGTACATCGCTGTCACCATAGTTGTCATAACTGGAAGTGATTACCTTCTCTCCTGGATTCAGGCCTTCCAGCACCTCAAAGTACTGAGGGTTTTGCCTGCCGATCTTGATTTTGCGCTTGGTTGCGCCCTTTCCGTCCTTGTCCATCACGTAAATCCACTGTCCACCGGTCTTCTGGTAGAAGGAGCCTCGGCTGATGAGGATGGCTTCCTCGCTCTGTCCGAGCTGGAGGTTCAGGTAATAGGTCTGGCCGGTCCTTATGTTGTCCGGCTGGGCTCCCGTGAAGAGGAAGTCTGCCTTGAACTTTCCTTCCCTGACCTCTGGATAGACTTTGCGGATGACTGTGTTGTATGTTTCTCCCTGGCGGTCGAAAGAAGCTGAAAGGCCGGCTGTCACGCGATCTATGTAATGCTCGTCGATCTGAGCCTCTATCTTGTAGGTTTCAAGGTTGTTGATCTGGCCTATCTTCATTCCGGCGGCAACATTCTGGCCAAGTACAACATCCAGAAGACCGAGTTCTCCGTCTATAGGGGCGGTAACGGTGAGGTTGTTTTTCCTCTCCCTTATCATATTCATATTCAGACGCATATTGGAAAGGCTCTCGTTCATCTGCTGGATTTCCACAGAGCGGTAAAGGCTGTCCTGCCTTTCCCTTTCTTTGGTGAGCTGGTAGTTTTTCTGGCTCAGGATGAAATCTTCCTCAGCCTTGAGATACTCGTCTCTTGAAACAAGCTTGTCTGCATAAAGAGCCTTATACTGATCGTATGTACGCCTGTTCCTCTGGACTTCCATCTCCAGGGCAAGCCTCTCCTTGCGTACGGAAAGCTTCTGCTGTTCCATGGAAATCATGGTGTTCCTGAGGATGTTCTCCTTCTCGGCCAGGTCTGCTTCGGCATTGAGGATCTGAAGATCCAGGTTGTCATTCCTCAGGCGTAATATCGGATCGCCCTTCTTTACGGCAGTGCCTTCCTCTATGAGAATCTGCTCCACCACTCCGCCTTCCATCGGGCTGAGCTGTATGGTAACCATTGGCTGAACCTGGGCGTTGATCCTGATGTAATCTTTGAACTCTCCCTTTTTCACTTCGCTGAGAGTGATGCTCTTGGCATCTGCCCTGAGAGTCTTCTGGTTACCCTTGGCAAGAAGGTAAACCACAAAGAGCAGCACAAACGCTCCCAGCCAGTATGGAAGAGCTTTAGTGGTGAAAGCCCGGCGTATTCCTTTTTTCTTTTCAATAACCCTATCCATATCGATTGCTATCCTATTTCTTTATTATTTGTGTAATTATCGCTGAGACAGATAACTCTGCCCCTGATAATATCTGAGAACCTTTTCCTTGATCATATAGGTGAGCTGGGCCTGAAGCCTGTCGGCCTGAGCCTGGAGCCAGGTGTTTACTGCTGTCTGATACTCTATGGAGGAAATCATGCCCTGCTCGTATTTCTTGACATTCAGCTTATATGCTTCTTCCTGGACTTCAGCCCTTTTTACGGCCAGCTTCCAGGATGAGAGGGTATTGTCCCTGTCCTGTACGGCCCTTTTTACCTCAGAGGCCAGCTCTGTCATCTTCTGGTCTCTTTCGGCGACAGCCTTGTCATACGCGTTCTTTCTCCTTCTTACAGACGATTGAGACTGGAGTCTGTTATATATCGGAATGCTTATACTTACCTGAAGGTATTCTCCACTGTTGTTCTTGAACTGCTCCCTGAATGGAGTCGGCGTGTAGCCGGCTCTGCCTGGATATGTGAAATAAGACGTTGACCAGCCACCATTAAGGCTCAGGCTCGGAGCCAGCTGCCATCTGGCTGTGGAAAGCTGTCTTTTGGCATTGCTGACATTTCCCTCGGCGATTATTGCCTGGGGATTGTGGGCCAAGGCGTAATCTACAATCTGACTGATGTCTTCTTTCGTGCCGGCGGACTCATTTGCAAGACGGGACGGCTCGTTCTCATCCAGGACAAGAGGCTCCTCCATCGGCCACATCATCACGCACTTAAGGGTAAGAAGCGCATCCTCCGCGCGGTTCTTGGCCTGAAGACTCTGATATTGCTTGTCTGAAAGTTCGGCTTCCATCTGGACCACGTCTGCGTAAGCCTTCCTGCCTAGCTGCTCTTCCTTTCTGGCTTTGGAAAGAGACAACTCGGCGGCTGCCACCTGATCCTGGAGAATCTTTGACAACTCAGTATAATAAAGTACATTGCTCCAGGCTTCCATAGTTGCCAGACAAACCTCATCCTCAGTCTGTTGCTCCCGGCTGATACCCATAAGAAGAGAAGTCTCTGCAATCTTCATATTGTTGACTGCCTGGAATCCGTCAAACAAAGTAAGGCCGGCTGAAAGAGAATATCCGTTGTGGAAAGACTTGATGTTGCTGTAGGTGTTGGTCTCAGGGTCAACGCTTCGACCCCAGTTGTAATAGCCGTAAGAAGATGCACTCACAAATGGAGTGAAAGTTTTCAGAATCGCATCTCTACGCTCCACTCTGGCATCGGAAAGATCCGCCTGGGCCATCTTCATCTTTGATGAATGCTCCACGGCATATTCCATACACTGAAGGAGAGTCATCGGCATTGGGGACTCTGCGCTTTCCCCGGTGTCAGCCATATCTTGGGCTAAGGACTGACCTGCTGAAGAAAGCATCAGGAAAAGCGCAGCAGACCACGCAAACAAACATCTAACTGAATTAACTTTAACCATAACCTGAAATCAATCGCAACATATAGTAGCACCACCCGTGCCACAAAAGTCAAATCGCTGAGAAACAGGAGGTTTAAGAAAAAACAAAAAGAAAAGGGTGTAAATTTTCTTTACACCCCTTATAATTTGTTTACAGGCCGGATTTAAGCTTTCTGGGCTCTATTCTTTTTCCTGAATGAACGGATTATTATGTCTATGAGGATAAGGGCCAGGATACAGAGTCCGCCGAAGATAATGTAAGGCAGGTAGCTCGGCTTGTTGGTTGCGGCAGGAACCGGATAACTGTCGCCGAGAATAACCTTGTCTCTCAGATAAACTGCGTAAGCATACCATTCCTGAATGTCTGCATTATCCAGGAACCAGCCAGCGGCATTACCCCTGAGGCTGCAGTATCTTTCAATATCCGGAACTTCCTTTCCATCCTTGTTCTTAGGTTCCAGACTCAGAAGGCCGTGGGATTTCTCACCTGCCAGAGAGATGTTGTTTGCCGTGTAAAGGTCGGTGACAACAGGATAGAGGTCTGAAGAGACAATCTTCTTGCCGTGAACATAAACATCCTTTACCCTGAAGAACTTAGGCATACGGGAGTTGTATGTGTAGTTCAGTCCGTAGAAGCTGATGTGGGTATCAGGATTCTCTGCTGAAGAAGAGCAGTTGAATTCGCAGATCTTCTTGATTTCGCTTCCCTTCAGGAAAACAACCACCAGCTGACTGCCAGGGTTCTTATGGGAATCCCTGCCGAGAGAAAGGGTATTGAATACATCGTTGTAAGTGATATTGCCTTCAGGAAGTGGCTGGCGGAGGACTCCGTCAGGAACGACTGCAACCAGGCGGGAAGAATCAATTCCCAAGTCGGTCAGGAAATATGCAGCGTTGAAAATAGCCTTTGCAACATCGTAACCCATAGGGTTGAAACCGGTTGGATCTGTCTTTATGGAAAGAGGAGTCTTGATGGAATCAATTACATCGAACGGAGCTGAGTGATAACGCTTTCCGAACTGGTCAACAACTTTTTCCTTGAGCTTGTCGAAGATAATCTGGGTAGCAGGATCAGGAGTAATATCTTCAGGAACAGGAAGAAGTTTGAAATCGGAAACAGTAACGCCTGAGGCGCTCTTGTCAAGATCAACTTCACCGATGAAGTCTCCGTTGGCTCCGGCGGAAACGATTGCTGTATTGCCGACCATATAAGGCTCAGTAAGGGCCTCGTGATCGTGACCGCTGACAATCAGGTTGATTTCCGGGCACTCGGTGGCAAGACGTGCATCCTCGCTGTTCTCCCTTGCAAGGGCTCCGCTGTGACTAAGGGCGATGATGAAGTCAACGCCAGCCTTCTGGAGAGCAGGAATGATCTGCTTTGCGACCTCTATCGGATCCTTCCACGGCATTCTGCCCTTGACTGCGCTGGTCTCATATGCGTTTTTTCCAAGAAGGCCAAATACGCCAATCTTCTTTCCTCCTTTTTCCAGAATCAGGTATCTCTGATGGTTGATGTAAGGAAGAGCCTGGGCAAAATCCTTATTATCACCGGCATCAATATTGGCGGTAATGTTCAATGGCCAATCCATAAGAGTGTTGGTCACAGGATTGATGGAATTGCCCTGGATACGGGAATTGTAGAACATGAAGGCCAGGGAAGTGAGCCCAAGGTCAAAGTCGTGATTTCCAAACACGAATGCATCGTAACCAGCCAAAGCCAGCTGACGGTATTCAGTTGCATCTATCTCTGTGAAAGCAGAGTAGATAGAGCCAAAGGAATAATCTCCGGCATCCAGGGTAACAACTCCGCAGCCTTCTGCCTGAGCCTTTGCCCTCTCCTGATTGATGAAGGCTGTAAGCCTAGGATATTTCTCCGCACATGAATGAAGGTCAGAAGTAAAAATCACCTTTACTTTCTGTGCATTGGAGGCGTTGCAGAACAGAAGTGCTGCAATCACCATCGCTGAAAAAGCTAAGAATCTTCTCATATATTAAAGTTTTATTTTTCCAAAAAACGTCTCATCTCAGAAGCCATCTCCTCTGCCTTGAGGGCTGCGGTTTCTGCAAATTTCTCCGTAGAGTCGGCATAAATAATGCCTCGTGAAGAGTTTACGAGCAGGCCACAATGGGAGTTCATTCCGGCCTTGGCCACATCCTCTACCGTACCTCCCTGGGCACCCACACCCGGAACCAGGAAGAAATTGTCTGGACAGATCTGCCTGATCCTGGCAAGCTGTTCCGGACGTGTGGCTCCAACCACAAACATCGTATTCTCCTTAGTACCCCATTGGGAAGCCTTACGGATAACCCTCTCGTACATAGGGACCTGTAGTTGAGATTCATATTGATACTCGTTCTGTTCCACAGTAGGAAGGGTTTCAAAATCCACGGCAGTAACGTTGGAAGTCAGAGCCAGAAGGATCACCCACTTGTCCTTGTAGGAAAGGAACGGAAGGATCGCGTCCCCTCCCATATAAGGGGAAAGAGTAACCGCATCGCTGTCCACTCTCTCGAAGAATGCCTTGGCATACTGACGGGCTGTATTCCCTATATCTCCCCTTTTTGCATCGGCGATGACAAAAATGCCGGGATAAGTATCCCTTATATACTGGACTGTCCTTTCCATTTCCATCACGCCCTCCCATCCGGCAGCCTCGTAGAATGCCGTATTGACCTTATAGGCAACGGCATATGGAATCGTGGCGTCAATGATGTCTTTGTTGAAAAGGAAGATGGCCTCAGCATCTGACATCGTAACGTTCCTTTCCTTGACGCAAGATGGAATCTTATCCAGATCCGTATCCAGTCCCACGCAAAGGAAACTTCCTTTCTTTTTAATCTGGGCGTATAACTCGTCGTAGGTCATTCTATTTGTCTTTAATAAGCTCAATTAAGCAGCAACCCTCCCGTGAAAGAGGAGAGCTTTTCCTGGGCGTATTCCAATGTTACTTTGAAAGATTTCTTTCCGGAAGACGGAGCCTCGTACATCGCATCCACCATAATGGCCTCGCAGATGGACCTGAGCCCTCTTGCCCCGAGGTTGTACTTTATGGCTGTATCCACTATCAAATCCAGAACGCTTTGGTCTACCTTGAGGTCTATGCCATCCAGCTTGAATATCTTGACATACTGCTTCATAAGAGCATTCTTAGGCTGGGTGAGAATATCCATAAGAGCCGCTCTGTCAAGAGGATGGAGGAAGGTCACCACCGGAAGTCTTCCGATGAGTTCCGGAATCAGACCGTATGAACGCAAATCCTGAGGCGCTATGTAACGCAGCAGGTCTTTCTTGTCCACACCCTTGGTCTTCTCCTGGACTCCGTAGCCAACTACTTTGGTATTCAGCCTCTGGGCAATCTTCTTGTCTATGCCCTCAAACGCGCCGCCGCAAATGAAGAGTATGTTGTTGGTATTCACGGCAATCATCTGCTGTTCAGGATGCTTACGCCCTCCCTGAGGCGGAACGTTCACGATGTTTCCCTCCAGGATCTTCAGCATTGCCTGCTGAACTCCCTCTCCGGAAACGTCGCGTGTAATGGATGGATTGTCACTCTTGCGGGCGATCTTGTCTATCTCATCGATGAAGACAATTCCCATCTCAGCCTTTGCAACATCATAATCAGCATCTTGCAGGAGCCTTGTAAGAATGCTCTCCACATCCTCACCCACATATCCGGCCTCGGTCAGCACGGTAGCGTCGACGATGGCAAACGGAAGATGGAGCATCTTGGCAATGCTCCTTGCCAGAAGGGTCTTGCCTGTTCCAGTAGGTCCTACCATCAGGACATTGGACTTTTCCAACTCCAGCCCTGAAGCATCTTCCTTCTGGTTAAGTATCCTCTTGTAGTGATTGTAGACAGCCACGCTAAGGAACTTCTTGGCCTCCTCCTGTCCTATCACATATTGATCGAGATACTTGTGTATTTCCCTAGGAGAAAGGAGCTTGAAATCTTCTTTAACCTGGGAGACAAACTTATTGTTGTCTAGGGATGGCTGATTCTTATGAATGTAGCTGTGGATATTCTCCACGCAATCCGTGCAGATGCACTCGGAAGAACGGCCTATCAGCAGGGCGCCCTCTTTCTCAGTCCGTCCGCATATGATACACCTTGGAATCCGCTGGTTTCCCCCTGTTCCTTTAGCTCCGCTAGCCATATTACTTCTTCTTGGCCTTGGCCAGAATCTCGTCTATCATTCCGTATTCCTTAGCCTCCTGGGATGTCATCCAGTAATCCCTGTCAGCATCTTTCTCTATCTGCTCCAGGGTCTTTCCGGTGTTCTGAGCCAGAGATTCATACAGTTCCTTCTTCGTCTTGATGATTTCCCTTGCCTCAATCTCTATGTCGGAAGCCTGTCCGGATGTCCCGCCCATAGGCTGATGAATCATTATCCTTGAATGAGGAAGCGCACTGCGCCTGCCCTTCACTCCTGCAGCCAGAAGCACAGCGGCCATAGAAGCCGCCATACCCGTGCAGATGGTGCAGACATTAGGATTAACCAGATTCATGGTGTCATAGATACCCCAACCGGCGTAAACCTGTCCGCCGGGAGAATTGATATAAAGCTGGATATCAGCCTCAGGATCTGCGCTTTCCAGATACAGAAGCTGTGCCTGGATAATGTTAGCCACATCATCGTTGATAGGAACTCCAAGGAAAATGATCCTGTCCATCATAAGGCGGGAGAACACATCCATGGAGGCAACGTTGAGATGCCTTTCCTCGATGATTGTAGGGTTGATGTATGCAGCGGTCTGGGCTGCATAGCCGTCCAGCTTCAGGGAACTGATGCCTTTACGGTCTGACGCGAAAAGTTTAAAATCCTTATTCATATTTTAGATTATTCTGCCTTAGCCTTTGCGGTTTTCTTCTTGGCAGGTTTCTCTTCCTCAGCTTTTGCAGCTTTCTTTGCAGGGGCCTTTTTCTTTGCTGGCTTTGCCGGTGCTGCATTATCGTTCAGAAGGGCAAGTTCCTCACGGGTAACTTCCTTTACGTCAGCGGTAACGATACCCTTTACATAATCTAGGACCTTATCCTCCTCGCACTTTTCATAAATGCGGTTTACTTCTTTCTCGTTATTGAGCATCTGCTCAGCATATTGGGTCAGGGTCTGCTCCGGAACCTGTCCAAGACCATACATTGCAAACTGCTGGGCTGTCATAGCCTTGGCAACATTAAGAAGATCATCCTTAGAGATATTCATCTTCTGGTCGGTGAAGATCTTGCGGCTTATCATCTGCCAGCGGTAATCCTGCAGGAAGAGAGGGAACTCCTTCTCAATCTGCTCCATGGTGAACTTGCCGTCGTTGACCCTGAAAAGCCACTTCTTCAGGAAGTTCTCAGGAAGAGGGAGATCCGCCTTCTTTACAAGGAAATCTATCAGGTCTCTGCGATAACGCCACTCGCTCTCCTGCTTGTACTCGCCCTTAAGCCTCTCTGCCAGAGCCTTCTCGAAGCCCTTCTCATCCTTAACGGTATCTTTGCCGAAGAGACGGTCGAACAGAGTCTGCTCAACTTTTGCAGGAACGAAAGTCTGAACCTTTCCAATGGTGAGCTTATAAACCGGATTAGCAGCATCAAACTCCTCCTTCTTGATTCTCAGCAGTGAAGCCCTGTCAGTCTCATTAGGGAAGCACTTTACTACATCGATGTCGAAGCTGTCGCCGGCCTTCTTTCCAATGAACTGCTTCTTGTTCTTTGCGTCTATGCTCTTGAGAGTTATGAAGGTATTTTCAACCTTCTTTTCTCCCTGCTCGAGAGTAACTTCCAGGAAATCCTCATCGCCGGCCTTCTCAGTGTCCTCAAGGGAACCGAACTGACGGAGAATATCCTCCTTGTATTTTGCAAGAGCGTCATCCTCAACCTTTATATCGTAGTAAGCCACCTTGTCTGCCTTGTCAAGCGCAACATCAACCTTTGGACGTACGGCCAAATCATATACGAACTCGAACTTCTCGTCTTTCTCGATGTCCATAGGTTTCTGGAGTTCCTCGTTAGGGATCGGCTCGCCGATAAGGTCAAGGTCATTCTCCTTTATGTAACCGTTGATTCCGTCTGTGATAATCTCGTTTACCGCCTCGTTTACTGCTGTAGGGCCATAGAGCCTCTCAATCAGTCCCATAGGAGCCATTCCCTTGCGGAATCCCTTGATTTCTGCTTTTCTGCGATACTCTTTCAGCTGTTTGTCTTTCTTTTCGTTAACTTCATTCTTCTCGAACTCTACCGTAAGAAGGTAGGTCAGCTGTTCTGTTTCTTTCTTAGTAATTTTCATATTGTCTGTAATTGTAAATAATCTACCAGGCGATGGACATAAATGTCCAAGGCGCGCAAATTTAGGCAAAATACTCGGCTTAATCAAATAAAGAACCCTATCGGCCCTTTCTGAACAGAATGACGAGAATGACCGGGATGCCCAGAAGGGCGGCTACTGTATTGATCGGAATGACCGATCCAGTCCCTGGAAGCTCGCTGAGAGTATCAGCCAGCAGGGTTAGGCAACCTCCCAAAATGGCAGATGAGGGCAGCAACACCCTATGGTCGGCATTGCGGAAGATGAACCTTGCAATATGAGGCACAGCGATTCCAAGGAAGCCTATCGGCCCGCAGAAAGCCGTAACCGCACCGCTGAGAAGTGTCGTGGAAACCAGGATCCTCATCCTTATCTTCTTGACATCCAACCCCATTGATGAAGCATAATTATCTCCAGGCAGGATAGCGTTGAGGTCTTTGATATTCATAACCGCAAGGACGAGTCCCACAAGAACAAGAACGCAAAGAATTCCGATCTTGAGCCAGTCCAGGGCGGCAAAGCTTCCCATCGTCCACAAGACATAAGCCTTGAGGGAATGAGCATTGGACGTGTACTGAAGCAGATTCACCAAGGCGCTGGCGATGAAACCTATCATCACTCCGAATATCAAAAGCGTCAGGCTTCCCTTCACACGGTTTGAAACATACATTATCAGTACCGTGACCAGAGCCGCTCCCGCCAGAGCCGCTCCCGCACTTCCAAGAGAATTCAGCACGGATCCTCCTCCGCTGCCCATCAGGGATGTTCCCATTATGTAAAGGGCCACTCCAAGTCCCGCTCCGCTGCTGACTCCCAATATATAAGGATCAGCCAGCGGATTGCGGAAAAGCGTCTGCATCTGGAGGCCGCAAACCGCCAGAGCCACTCCGCATACCAGTGCCACCACAGCCTTAGGAATACGGAAGTTCAAAAGGATATCCCGCCCAAGATCGGTAGTGAAAAGATCCTGGATACCCCAAAACCAGGTCTGCCACCATCAGCGCCAGCAAGGCGATCGCCGAGACTATAAAATATGCTCCACTCCTTTTCAAAACCGATATTCTCCCGTTTGCGGTATACAAAAATACCCACTATTTGCTACTTTTGCAACGAAGAATAAATCAACAAACAGATATTTTAATCACAACGCATTATGAGACAGAAAATTGTTGCCGGAAACTGGAAGATGAACACCACAGTTGCCGAAGGAATCGAACTTGTAAACCAGATTGTAGGAAAGATTGAGGAAGTGCCTCAGGACGTGAAACTCATCGTGAACACTCCTTTCACCCATCTCTTCCCGGTAAGCAAGATCATCGGCGATATCAAATGCCCGTTCTGCCGCAGCAAGATCTCTCTCGGAGCACAGAACTGTGCAGACAAGGAAAAAGGCGCCTACACCGGAGAGGTTTCCGCCAAGATGCTCGCATCCGTAGGCAAGGCCGTCGGAACCGTAGCCGGCGCCCCTGAGGGAGCTGTCGGAGCACCTGTTGAATACGTTATCCTCGGCCACTCTGAAAGAAGAGGCTACTACGGAGAAACCAACGCCATCCTCCTGGAAAAAATCAAGCTCGCCCTCGCAGAAGGCCTGAAGGTCATCTATTGCGTAGGAGAAGCCCTGGAAGAAAGAAAGGCCGGCAAGCACTTTGAAGTTGTCGGAAACGAAATCAAGGAAGTCCTGTTCAGCCTCAGCGATGAACAGATGAAGAATGTGGTTGTAGCCTACGAGCCGATCTGGGCAATTGGAACCGGCGAAACCGCCACCAAGGAACAGGCTCAGGAAATCCACGAGTTCATCCGCAAGACTCTCAGCGAGAAGTTCGGCGCCCTTGCAGAAGAAACCTCCATCCTCTACGGCGGAAGCTGCAAGCCATCCAACGCCAAGGAGCTTTTCAGCCAGAAAGACATTGACGGCGGCCTGATCGGCGGAGCTTCCCTCAAGGCAGACGATTTCATCGCCATCGCCAAGAGCTATTAAGCCCAACCGTTCACGCCCGTATAGTCAAACAAAACATCCCCTCCTGAAAACAAGAGGGGATGTTTATTTATATCGCTGAGTTGCAAATTATTTTGAATCTGCGTCTTTTTTAAGCTTCAATGTCCCGTCAAGCTTATAGGTTCCTTCAACGAAAAGGCTCTTCTTTTCAGATTCCACTTCAACCGGAGCAATCTTTACAGAATCATTGCCGTACTGAGGATTCTGCTCCGGGTTGTCAGACGAGCGGTAAACCACATATACCTCGTCTTTGTCAAAACTGTAGTACATTTCTTTATCCACCGTCAGCACTCCATTCGTATCTGTCTTTTCAGCAATCATTTCCGTATTGTCAGAGTCAGACGATTCGTGGGTTCTGATTCTCAAAGTGGCATTCTTTACAGGATTGCCTTCATTGTCCTGCACATTGACTTTTAGCTTGAACACAGTGTGCGGCGCCCCGTACTCGCATATAACTCCAGGATCGCTACCCCTATTGCAGGTGCAAGACGACAGCCCCAGAACCGAGATGACGCTTGCCAGCAGATACTTCCAAAATGCCTTGATTCTCTTTGCCATAATAAAAACAATTTGCGTCAGCGATTGAACAATTCCATCACTGACGCAAATTTATAAAAATCCCCTTTTTAAAACAATTCTTTCAAGCGGTCGAGGTGGCAGAACTGGAGGCTGCCGTCCGAGTTCCTCAGATGCATGCCGCCGCCTTCGCAGTAGCGGAAGAACTTGCAGGTGCCGCACTGGCCCTTTTTCATCCAGGACCTGTCGCGATAAACCTGGAAGCGGTTGTTCCACACTTCCATAAAATCGTCCTTGTATATGTTGCCCTGGTTGTAGTCCGCCCTGATGCTCACGCAGGCGGAGATGGAACCGTCGTTGAGCACTGAGCCCACATTTACTCCGGCGTGGCAGCGGAACAGGTTGCTTCTGACCTTCCCTTCCAGAGGCCCCAGGAAGCCCTCGCAGGCATAGCTGCACTTGATGCGGCCTTCCTTGCGGGTATCTTCTATGAACTTCATCACCCCCCTGAAACGCTCGTTGTCCAGCTGCATCATCGGGTCGTACTTGCCTCTGCCGGACGGGAAGACGGTAAACACCCTCCAGCTTTTGAGCCCCATCGCGATGAGCATCTCCTTTATCTGGCTGAGCTCGTTATAGTTTCTCTGATTTACGCAGGTTACCACGTCAAAGGCCAGGTCATCTCCAGCCGCTATCGCCAGCTTGATGGCTCCTATGGCTTTCTCGTAGCTTCCTTCACGGCCCCTCATCCAGTCGTGAGACTCCTTCAGGCCGTCCAGGCTCACCGTCATGGAATGCAGGCCGGAAGCCATCAATCTCCGGAATCTCTCAGGAGTCATTGCAAAGCCGTTTGTTACCATTCCCCACGGGAAACCCTTCTGGATTATCTTGCGCCCGCATTCCTCCAGGTCTTTGCGCATCAGCGGCTCTCCTCCGGTCAGTATCACCAGGATATGCCCTGGATCATCCCCCACTTTCTCGCAATAAGCCTTTACGGAATCCAGCGCCTTGAGAAAGTCTTCCACCTTCATCGACATTGCAGACGGCAAGACCTTGCAGTCGCTCCCGCAGTGCCTGCAATGCAGGTTGCAGGACAGCGTGCATTCCCAGAAGAGCTGCTTGAGCTTATGCTCCTTGATGTCTATGTGCCTGATTTTCCGCTCGGCCTCGCAGGCCAGCCAGGTTTTGAATGGCAGTCCTTTCATTTCTTTCCGCTATCCCTAAGTTTAAGATTTACGTCTATTCCCGACTCTCCGTGAAACCATTTGCCGTCGCCTTCTCTTAACGTATCGGCTTTCACCTTAATGGAATCATCCAGGAACTTCCCTTCATGTTGCGGGTTATCCTTTTTGTAATAAACCACATTGGCACCGGAAAAATCCTCCAGTTCATAAGAGAAGTACAAAATAGTTGAAACTGTACCGTCAGCCTCAGTTTCCAGATCGCTAAGGACATAGTTATCCTTCAGGTTCTTGATGACCAATCTTGTGCTTCCTACAGGATTGCCTGCCTGGTCCACAACCTTTGCATTCACCTTAAGACTGGCATGCGGAACACCATACTCCACCTTAGGAGCACATCCGGAAAAGCCCATAAAAGCAAGCACTCCTACCAGTATCTTCCTGAAAATGGATTTCATACTCATTATTTTATCTTTGACAAATATAACAAATAAATATATCCAGGCATCTTTCAACAACCTTGCAAATTGCCGGAAAATCATACCTTTGCAGTCCAATGCGGGTATGGCGTAATTGGCAGCCGCGCCAGACTTAGGATCTGGTGGAGTAATCCGTGGGGGTTCGAGTCCCTTTACCCGCACTTTTATAAAACAGGCATCCGTGGAATCGGGTGCCTGTTTTGTTTATCGCTGAGAAGTAATTGCTTGGTCCATCAGAAGAATTATGCTATTTTTACACTCGTATAGGGAAAAGCGTTTCTTATGAAAAGAATCTTGTTGATATTACTGGCATTCTGCTTTGTCATAGCAACAGAAGCAAAAGCCCAAAGCAGATTGTATCCTCTTGATTATAGTTATGATGATTGCAGATATTTAAATAAGAATCTGGATAATTTTACAAATTTTGCATTTGATATTCGGCCAGGGTGGATTCTTTCATATCGTTGTTGTTTTTTTGATGCCAGCGATTCTACTATCGTTTTAAGAAATGTTAACTATTTTAGTGACAAGTCTTTATTAGGCCTGATAAAGAAACTTTTTGGAAAAACAAAATTTAAAACTAAAGTTGAAGAATATCGTTGCTCCATATCGCCCAAAGCAACAAAATGCCTTAGGGAATTGTTTTTATCTGCAATATACTCTTCATCATATCTAGCATATGTTAGTGGATTTGATGGAGAAACATATAGAGTGTATGTTGAAAGATTCGGAAGTTTTGTTATGGCTGAATGCTTTAGCCCCTCTAACGTTAGTAGTAATTGTGGAAAATTAGTTGAGATATTGTATAGCATTTCTGATGCCATTAAACAGAATAATCCACAGGCGATAGAGAATCTTATTCCTATGGCTGAAGAATTAACGGAGAGTTTCAAATCCCTGTATCCTGAAGAATATAGGCATATTAAAGATTAACCGTCAATTACTACTGTTTACCTCTTGATAAAAGCGGTTATCTATTCTTCTGCAAGCCCCGCTTGATAGTCTTTGAGGCATTGGGAGAAGTCGTACATCTCAATAAAGTCATCGTAGAAGGTTAGAGAGTCTGTAAGAAAATTGCACAAAAGAGCACAGGCATCCGACCACTAACGGGTGCCTGTTTTGTTATTATAATCGGAATAAACACTATCTTTATATCGAGATACATAGTTTCTAAAATGAATAAGTTGAATATTGCTTTTTCGGTTTTGCTGGGCATGCTTTTGTCTTGCACCTCGGTGCCTAGTCAAAAACATGAGAGACAGCTTGCCAGGGCTATATCAAAAATGTCGAACAATGTTTATTGCTTAACTGACTATAACGGCTGGGGAGGTAACCATAAAGGTTGGAAAAATCAGGAAAGGATAAAGAGCATTGCAACTGATGACGACTTGGACTCTCTGGCCAGGTATTGCAGTATTCCTGCAGTCAGGGCATTGGCTTTTAGCACATTAGCTCAAAAACAAAGTGAAAGATGTTTTGATATTCTAATCTCCTCTCTGTCAGACTCATCCACTTTTGAAATATGCGCATATGATATTTGGGGAGCTACCACTATTGCTTCTTATTTTCAAGATGTGGCCTGCTATGACGAAGACGGAAAAGAAAGGATATTTTTCACCGATATACAGAAGCATCTTTTGGACAGTCTGGTTAAGAGCTTTAATCTCAATGATGTTGACGTCAAACCATCTTTTCAGAATGACACAACAATGGCCAACTTCCAAAAGTGGGTAAAAGCCAACATGTGGTACCCTGAAGACCAACCAGACACATTCGGCAGAGTGATTGTTGATTTTGACATATTGCCTGACGGGCATGTCTCAAATGTGATAATTACAAGAGGTCTATGCGAATCTATAGACAATGTGATTCATACGGTTATTATTAGCTCTCCTCAATGGACTCCTGGCGAAAAATACGGGCAAAAATGCACTACGAGAATTAGAGGTCTGGGTATTTACTGGAGAGGTCCTGAGTAAGTACATGCCGTTCTATAAGATTTCTCTATATTTGCAGTGTCATAAAAGCAAGTGAGTAGAACAAAGTAGACATTCAGCCCATAATGAGTGTCTACTTTTTTTGCTTTACGAGACTGATTTTTGCCGTAAGTACTTGTCGTTTATAAAGATTTCTTTATATTTGCATCGAGTTATTGAAAAAAGACAGCAAGAAAAAAGACAGACATCTATTCTCTCAGTGGATGTCTGTTTTTTGTTTTCTTGGAGATAATTAACCGATGGGAGGTACTGAAGCAAGGGAGCCTTTTGTTTCACACTGTCTTTAATAATTTCAATAACTTATATGGAAACAAAGCAACGCTTGACTCAAATCACCATTAGGGTGTGTGTTGAGAGGAAAGTCAAAGTAAGAGCGCATATACGTCTCCGAAATGGCAGACTCGAAAAGGTTAAGTGCCATTATCGCAGATTGAGAGTTATCTGAGATAAAAGAGGCTGAACCTTAGCCTAACGGCTGACGCTACTCTATCCCATCGGTTTTTTATTCATCTAAATCGTTGAGCCCTGCTTGATAGTCTTTGAGCCACAGGGAGAAGTCGTACATCTCCATAAAGTCATCGTAGAAGGTTAGAGAGTCTGTAAGAAAAATGCACATCGCAGGCATCCGTGGAGTCGGATGCCTGCTTTTTATTACATTTGCGCTGATAAGAAGATCACCGGAATAAAAAAATCACCTATGGAAGACATACTCCTGAGAGAAATAGACCGCATCGGTGAAATGATACAGATGATTGCCCACAGGTTAGGGCTGTTTGGCAAGAAGAAGCCGGATTACTCCATTTCAAATGTAAGGGAGGAAATCGGCAAGGCCAGTCTTGACATTGACCTGGAAGCATTGCTTGAGAAGGAGAATCCGGTATGCTATCTGGTGGAGGAGAAGAAGTTCTCCGACAGGGCGCTGGAAACGTTTATAGAGATTCTGTTCTATTCTGATCTCGACGATTCGAAAAAAGCCGGTATTCTCAAAGAAGCCCTCTCGTATCTTGACAGCAAGGGGTATATCTCATTCAAGCTTCACTCTCTGATTACGGACTGACGGCCTTTCAGGGCTATCTGAACTCGATCTGCCCGTTGTCGAGAGAATCGATTACGGCAAGAGACTCTATTCGTTTGACTCCCGCTTTTTCAAGCAGCTGGCGTCCTTTCTGGAACGCTTTCTCGATAATGAACCCCATTCCTTCAATGCTTGCCCCGGCCTGGCGGCAGAGTTCTATGGCTCCCAACCCGGTGCTCCCGTAGGCAAGGAAGTCGTCGATGAACAGGACCCTGTCTTCCTTTGTCAGGAATTCCTTGCTTATAACCATCTTATAGTCACACTTTTTGGTAAAGGAAGTTGCTTCGGCGACATACATGTCACTCATCGTGGAAGGCTGCTGCTTCTTGGCAAAAACCACAGGAAGCTCCATCTGGTAGCCAAGCATCACGGCGGGAGCAATGCCAGAAGCCTCCACCGTTACGATCTTGTTCACCTTCAGGTCTGCAAAGCGCCGGATGAACTCAATGGAAATCTGCTTCATCAGATAAGGGTCCATCTGATGGTTGATGAAGCGGTCAACTTTAAGCACCCCGCCGTCAAAGCACTTTCCGTCTTTGAGGATGCGGTCTTTCAAAATCTCAAATACCATGGCTGTTGGGTTTTCTGTATCAATACCACCGGAGCGGGGCGGGAGCGTTGGCGACGGCGATGCCCATGCTGAACATCAGGTTTACGTTGGCAATCGTGCCTTCGAGGTCCCAGTCTTCGTGGTATTCGTCTATAGGTTTGTGATATACGCTCAGGTAAGGATATTTGTTGGGGCGGTCAGGATGTACCAGATCCCTGCCGTTTTCTATGACCAGGGCAGGCACGCCTTTCTTGACAAAGTTGTAGTGGTCGGAGCGGAAGAACCATCCGTCGGAGTTGTCATCGTCGAAGAAGACATATCTGCCTTGGGCCAGGGCGGCGGCAGTCACGTAGTTGTCCAGCTCACAGGCACCTCCTCCCATAACATTCACGTCGTGAGTAAGTTCGGCCGGGCCAACACTCTCGTAGTTAATGCAGGCGACGGTCTTGTCCATAGCGATTGCTGGATGTTCGCAGTAGTACTGTGACCCGAAAAGGCCGCTCTCTTCTGACGACACGCTTAGGAACACCAGGGAACGGCGGGTGGCGGGAAGTTCCCGGGCCTTCTTGACTGAAAGCAGAAGAGCCGCCATAGCCGACGCGTTGTCGGAAGCGCCGTTGTAGATGGAGTCTCCTCTGGCGTCGGGAGTACCTATGCCCAGATGGTCCCAGTGGGCGTTGAACACTACACATTCGTCTTTCAGGTCTGTTCCTTCAAGTATGCCGCCCACGTTGTTGGTCTGCTTGACATTGTATGCGACATCCATATCAACATCGCACTTGAGGTTGAGGCTGAACGCCTTGAAACCAGGCTTCTTGGCCGCTTCAAAAGCCGCGTCGAAGTCCATACCCGCAGCGGCGAAAAGCTTGCGGCAGCCTTCCTCTTTAATCCATCCCTTTATGGCAAGAGCGTCGGCGTTGCCCGTTTGTTCGTTATATATAGCTATGTTGTCCACAAGATGACCGTTCACGCACACGTGCCATCCATAGCCGGCTGCTTCGGAATGGTGGAGGACCAGGCATCCTGCCGCCCCTAATCTTTTGGCCTGCTCGAACTTGTAAAGCCAGCGGCCGTAGTATGTCATATTCCTGCCGCGGAAAAGGGACGAGTTGTAGTACCCCGGCTCGTTCACCATCGCGATGATAATCTTTCCCTTTACATCTATGCCGTCGAAGTCGTTCCAGTTGTATTCAGGGGCATCTATGCCAAAGCCGCAGAAAACGATTTCGGCGGCTGGAATCTTCACTTTGTCTGTAGCCCTGGCTGTCCAGACCATCATATCTTTCTCGTAAAGGAGTTCTGTCTTCTTTTTGCCCTTTACCCGAAACTTGCCCCCTACCGGACGGCAGGTTGTGGCTATCATCTTGAACGGCTGGAAATAGCTGTCGCCAAAGAGCGGCTTCAGGCCAAGCGCCCTGAACTGGTCCGCCATATAGTTGATGGTCTTCTCCTCATAAGGCGTCATTGGCTTGCGGCCGCCAAACTCGTCCGAAGAGATGGTCCTTATCCAGTCGCGGAGCAAAGCCTCCTCCTGCTGAAGGGTTGTATGGTCCCTCTGACCGAAGCAAAGGGCGGACATTGAGATTAAAAAGACAAGAATAAACAGTTTTCTCATGATCGGGAGATGATTTGTTTCAGTAAAGATACACAATTCTCCCGTGTTTTTCCTTATATTTATATCGCGATTAAAATCTGGTAACAAAAACAAACGATACTTTTATGAAACGGCTGTTTACCATTCTTCTGGGCGCAATGCTCATTTTCCAGTCAACTCCGACTGACGCCTGCACAAACCTCATTATTGGAAAGAAAGCTTCCACGGACGGAAGCGTGATTTGCACATACAACTGCGACGGCTTCGGCTTTGCCGCTTCGCTGTCATTCTATATGCCTGGAATGCATCCAGCAGACGAGGTGCTCAACATCCGTGGCTGGGGACCTCAGGCTGGGCAGAGACTGGTCAAGCAAGTGCCTTATACCTTTGGAGTTGTAGGTCTTATGAACGACCATCAGGTATCCATCGTGGAAACTACCTGGAACGGAAGAGAAGAACTCCACAATCCTGAAGGATACTTCGACTACTTCTCCCTGATGCACATTACCCTTCAGAGAGCATCCACGGCCAGAGAGGCAATTCAGATAATGCACGAGCTTGTTACTGAATATGGCTACAACTCCACCGGAGAATCCTTTGCCGTCTGCGACAAGAACGAGGCCTGGATAATGGAAATGATCGGAAAGGGCAAGGGCCGCAAGGGAGCAATCTGGATCGCGATGAGAGTTCCGGACGACTGCATCACCGCTTACGCCAACTCCAGCCGCATAATGCAGTTCCCTCAGGCTAAGAAAGTTGACAAGAAGCTGGGATTCTGCGTAGTGGAAGGAGAGTGCATGTACTCTTCAGACATCATTTCCTTCGCCCGCGAGATGGGATATTACAGCGGAGAGGACAAGGACTTCAGCTTCAGGGACGCCTACCAGCCTATGGATTTCAGCAAAATCCGCTACTGCGAGGCCAGGGTATGGAGCTTCTTCCGCCACCATTACGACAAGGCTGAAATGGATGCCTACCTGCCGTTCATCAACGGAAAGCTTGAGGTATGCGACCATCTTCCGCTGTGGATCAAGCCAGACAAGCCAGTCAGCGTAAGAGAGATAATGGACGATATGAGAGACCATTACGAGGGAACCGCCCTGGACATGACCGCAGACGTGAGCGCCGGTCCTTGGGGCTCCCCTTACCGCAACCAGCCGGTTAACTTCTATTCTTCAGACTCCACCAAGATGTTCCGCGAAAGGCCTATCGGCTGCCAGCAGAGCGGAATGACAATGGTCTGCCAGATGAGAGACTGGCTGCCGGACGCAGTTGGAGGAGTGACTTACTTCAACCTCGACGATGCAACTATGGTCGCCTACGTTCCTGTATACTGCGGCATCAACCGTATCCCGGAGCCGTTCCGCAGAGAGAACAACAACATCCGCGAGTTCTCCACCGAGAGCGCCTTCTGGATGAACAACTGGGTTGCCAATATGGTATATCCAAGATGGAGCGCCCTCTATCCTGACCTGCGGGAAGCCCAGAAAGAGCTTGAAGACTACTACGCCGAGGACCAGAAGAAAGTCGAGGAGGCCGCCCCCAAAATGACTCCAAGCGAGCTCAGCGATTTCCTCACCCGCAAGACCGAGCAGTACACCGACAAGATGATGAAGCGCTGGGACAAGCTTGCCAAACTGATCATTGTCAAGCACAACGACCAGATCATGCTTCCTTCCAAGGACGGCGAGCTTACTCGCGGAAGGCATACTTCCCCTGCCTACGCTCCAGCATTCATTGAGGCAGTTAAGTCTCACACTGGCGACCGCTACGTAAACCCTCAGAAATAATATGGAAGAAAACTACCAGCAGGACAACCAGAATCATCAGGATCTGCATAATATGGCCCAGCAGATGGAGCAGCAGAGAATCTGGTACGAGTATCAGTTCGAGCCCAAGAAGCCGCGCGGCAACAAGGGCTGGATTGCTTTGCTCATTGCTATTGTCGCCTTCATCATACTTATAATAGCTGTGGTATCCTATTTGTAACTGCTTATTTGCAAAAAGTAACCGATAAACATTATCAACTCATAGATTCATTATGAAACGTTTCCTTGTTCTTATAATTGCCCTGGGATTTGCCGCAAGCGCATCTTACGCCCAGATTCCCCAAGTCTCAGATGCCGCCTGCGCATATTGCGGAGTGAAACTGACCCAAAACGGCAAGCCGATTGAGAACGTAAAGCACAAAAGCACATGCAAATACTATGTGAATGAAGAAGAATCATCTTCATCCAATTCCTCTTCTACTTCAACTTCTTCCAGATCATCCAGGGGAGACGAGCCTTATACAGACAGCGACTCCTTTAAGGATATAGACGGCAAACCACTCACCAACAGGGAGTACTGGGAGATCCTTATGGGTTCTTGTACATATTGCGGAGCCAAGAACAACCATTCACACCAACCCGATTGCACCATCGGCAGAAGCTATAAATGGTATAAAGAGTATTCAGAACAAGGCAAAAAGTGGGATGCTATCCGAATGAGGGACAACATCGTCATGATGAAGCTTAACAGCAGCGGAGGAAAAGCCCTGCTCGCGTCAATCCGAAATCCGGGCGGAGCAAAGCCAGCTGCATCAACTAGCTCAGCATCCAAACCAAGTAATACATCAACCAACACCAGCACTAGCCTGAAGGACTATACCCCTGCGCCAGAGAAACCGAAACCAGCTGTCGGGAAACCTATTATGGAGCGTCCGGTCATGACCCGCGTCGCAGAGCATTCAGGCATAAACGAACACAGCATCGTCTATGACAAGCTCCAGAGCATAGAAGGAGAGCATCCGTGGGGAACTGTAGATATGAATGACTTCCGCAGAGCGCAGAAAGGCGGTTGGGGAGTCTTTGCAGATTATGACATTGAGCGTTACACTAATACTCCGAAAGGCGTTGTTGTACTTGGCAAACGCCAGAAAGACGGACACATCCTGTGGATGACACTGTTGTATGACAAGGATTCCGGGAAATATCGTGCATATGAGGCAGAAAACGAAGACAAGGATCTTAAGGGCAACACCGTGTATCTCAAGGATATCCGTTTTGAAGGCGAAGGCGAAATCATCGTCAGAGAGTATTCGGAAGGATATAAGAAAGTTGGAAATGTCTTCGGAAAATACATCGACGCCGGTTACAATATAAAAGTTCTTCCGATGAAAGTGGATGGGCATCGTATCATCGCTCACTCTCAGGACCCTACCAGAAAACTGGACAAAGAAATCTTCATTTACGACGATACCGGAAAAAAAATCGCCAACGGAGAAGAGCTTGAATACTTCGACGATGCCATAATTGCCCGCTCCAAAGACTTCTCCACTTTGTACAACTGGAAAGGCCAGAGCATATACTTTGACAAGGGAGGATGGAATTCAAACTATATGGATGAAATACAAGCTTTCACCAGCAGCCGCGGTCGCTACTATGTAATCAAAGTAAAGGAAGGGAAATATGCCCTTATAGCTCAGGATTTCCGTCAGATAGGAGGCTACTACTCATCCACCCAGGAGGCTCACGACGCCTGGAACAGATGGTAAAGGCGGCATAAAGATATTTTTACTATATTTGCAGTCCCGATGGGGCATTAGCTCAGTTGGCAGAGCGTTTGAATGGCATTCAAAAGGTCAGGGGTCCGACTCCCCTATGCTCCACAAAAGATCCAGTCATCAGGCTGGATCTTTTTTTGTATCTTTAAACGGAGAAAGGAACTGTCACTTACAAGTAGTTTTATGAAAAAGTTATTGATACTGATGATAATAGCAGGTTTTTCAATTACTGGCAATGCTCAGACCGATATGCATTGCCACATGATTCCGGATTCTTATCTGGAGGCTGTGAAAGCTCACGGAATGGAAATGGACGAAGGCTTCCCTATCCCGTCCTGGAGCGTGGAAGCTCATCTGAAATTTATGGAAGATGCTGGTATCCTCACTTCCGTTGTCACGATGCCGGCACCTCAGCCTTATTTTGGAAATGCGGAAGAATCTGCCGCCATCTGCAGAAAGTTCAACGAAGAGGCCGCCAGGCTGAAAGCGCTCTATCCGGGACGATTCCTGTTCTGCGCCGCCCTGCCGCTGCCGGATATGGACAAAGCTCTGGAGGAAGCGAAATATGCCCTGGATGTTCTTGGTGCAGACGGCGTCAAGCTGGCATCCAACAGTTACGGCCAGTATCTGGGCGATGAACAGCTGGAACCGCTGATGGCCTATCTGAATGAGAAGAAGGCCGTCATCATAACTCACCCGCACAAACCCTCTGCGGCAAACGACAAACTGATTTCAGCCGTACCACTGGCTTCATACGAGTATCTGGCGGAGACAACACGAGCCATACTCAATATGGTGGCGCACAATGTGATGGTCCGCTATCCGGATCTCAAGATCGTTGTTCCGCACTGCGGCTCATTCCTGCCGAACGCCCTGCCAAGGTTCAAGGGACTGCTTCCTGTAATGACAGCCCAGGGATATATGCAGCCGGTAGATGTTCAGGCAAACCTTTCTCACCTGTACTTTGACTTGGCCGGAGCCGCCACAGATGAAGCCCTGGACGCTCTGCTTACAATCGCTGAGCCGGGCCATATACTGTATGGCTCTGATTTTCCGTATGTTGCCCCTAATGCTCTGGTTGGCGCAAAGAAGTCTCTCGCCGGGCGCCTTGCCTTGCATGGACTGAATCCTGAAGATGTCTTTTCCAACAACGCCGCCCGCCTCTTCGGGGCAGTCATTCCTGTCCGTGAATACGGCGAGCGTGTAGTTCGTCTAGCTGAAATTGAAGTGGAAAAAGACGAGCTTGAAAGCTATATGGAGTTTGCCAAGGAAGTTGGAACTGTATCCATGGCCAAGGAACCCGGTGTGATAGGTCTATTCTCCATGCAGGACAAAACTGACCCTTGCAAAATATACATCCTGGAAGTCTATGCTGACAGACAGGCATACCAGGACCACCTGAATACGGCCCACTTCAAGAAATACAAGGAAGGAACTGCCGGGATGGTCAAATCACTCAAACTTATAGACACCGCACCAATGGTCAGGGCCAAACTCAGCAAAGCCGCAATCCGGAACTAAGTTTATTCTATTGTCTTTATAAGTTTCGCAGGGTTTCCTCCAACTATTGTGTTCGGCGCAACGTCTTTGGTGACAACGGCTCCGGCCGCTACAACCGCATTTTCTCCAACGGTAACACCCGGAAGTATCGTAGCACCAGCGCCAATCCAGGCGTTACGGCAGATATGCACGCTCTTGCATACCAGAAGAGAATGGTCGTGGAGATCGTGATTATTGGAAATAATCTGGGCATTTGCGGCAATCATAGCTCCATCGTCTATAGTTATTCCTCCACGGGACATCATGAGGCTCCCGCCCATAACCAGTACATCCTTACCTATTTTCACCTGATTTGCGCAAACCAGATTCAGCGGAGGAAGTACCCTGCTGCCTTCACCTATCTTTCCGGCAAAGAGTTCCTTTACCAGGCTGTCGTATTCCTCGGTATAAGGCATAGTGTGGTTGATTTTGAACACGAGCTGTACATCACGCATCCCCTGCTGCATTTCTTCGGGGGTCGTCTTTTTAGGGTTAATAACCTGCAAAGGTATGGTGCCTGGCTCTTTCAGTTTTTACCGAGATTGCGGTAATTTTAGCCCAAATTGCATCAGGATACGGCAATGGTGCTACCGGACACAGCATCGCTGAGGAGCGTTCCTTGAATAATATGAGTATTATGAGTTTTATGAATATCTTTGTCTAAACGATAATACCATTACAGATGAGAAGAAAAGACAGAGAGATGGATGCGACCTTTGCATTGGAAGTATTTGACAAGGCACCTTACATTACTGTAAGTTTCACAAAGCCAGACGGATCGCCCTATGGCGTACCGCTTTCTCTGGTCAGGACAGATGAAAAGACATTCTGGTTCCATGGAGCTATGGAAGGTCTCAAGATGGACTGCATTGCCTCCTGCCCTACCGTAGCTCTTTCTGCCGTAACAAGATGCTCCCCTACCGTAGGCCCTAAAGACAACAGCTTCACTTTGGAATACAAGTCGGCAATGGCTGTCGGAAAAGCGGAACTTGTTACGGACAAACAGGAGAAGGTCAAGGCTCTGAAAGCCATCTGCCAGAGATTTCTGCCCCGTCACATGGCTGCCTTTGAAGATGCCCTGGCAGAAAGCCTGGATGTTACAGCCATAGTGAAAATTACCCTGACAGAGCCCCCTACCGGAAAACGCAAGCAGTACGACCGCCACGGAGAAGAAATGAAATGGGGCCGCATGGAGTGACAAGATTTTAACTTTTCTGCATCTGCGCGTCTTTCTAATGGAATATGGGCAATAGCTGATATAGCAGATGGGCAATAGCATTGACATAGAACTTGCGCAGTTGAGGCCAAAGGTACTTGCCCTCACACGCAAGTTTTTCCGCTCCGCCCATCTGGCTTCAGACCCTGAGGATATTGTTCAGGATGTTCTGCTCAGCCTCTGGAGGGCAAAACAGAACGGAACACAAATCAAGAACACCGAAGCCTGGGCTGTAAGAGCCACCAAGAATGCCTGCATATCCGCCTGGCGCAAGAAAAACACCACCGCGTTCTCCAGACTTGCACATTTGCCTGAAGGCAACCAGCTTGGGTCAAGTTATGATGTTGTTTCGGACAGCTCAGTCCTGGACAGGATAAGGGAATCAGAAGCCTCAGCGATTCTGCAAAGAACCTTGGAAGGTTTTTCTGACGGAACCCGCAAGCTGCTCATGTTAAGGGCATCCGGACTGTCACTGGATGAGATTTCAGCCATAACCGGAAGAAGCAAGGGCAGCGTGAAAAGTTCCATTTCCGCAGCCCGCAAAACATTGATACAAAGCCTTGGATGAAACTAAAAAATACACTTATGGCACCTTATGATAACATCGACAGAAAAGCTCTCATACAGAAGTATCTGAATGCGGAAACTTCCGTAGAGGAAGAGCGCCTTCTCGCTGAGTCTTTTGCCGATAATCCTCCAAAGGATGAAGAGGAAAAGAGGGTTGCGGCAGTCATAGCCTTCTCCCTTGGCTTCATCAGCGATCAAGCTGCTGAAGGATCTGACACCCTGCAAGATGCTGATGATGAATTTGACCGGATTATCAATCAAGGCAATAATAACGGCAAAGGGAAAGACAGCAAAACTGCCATATTCCGAAAGCGCAACAGGATTCTGGTTTGGGGACTTTCTCTCTCGGGGCTTGCTGCTGCAGTTGCGATGGTCTTCCTACTGCGCCCTCAAACTGCTGAACTCCAACACGAAAATAACCCGGTCAAGATGATAGAACAAGTACAACTGCTGTCTCAGACCGCACTGGAAGATGCAGAAAAGTGCGAATTCGAGCCCATTGAAGGCGGCTATATCCTGACCGCACATTTCCCGGACGGAAGCGAAGGCAAATACCTGCTGACAGTCAAAGATGAAGATCAGTCTTACTTCCTCATCTCACTAAACACTCCAGCAAACGAGATAAGATAACACACCAACTCTCATCATATACAAGA
>R25__coassemble_299_pt1 | contig 31077 bp, 29 predicted proteins | sample R25__metabat2_low_PE_028 | metagenome-assembled genome bin R25 | reverse complement strand
TAATGAAACCATAGCATAAACATTGTCTTTCATTACTTCATGAGATAACAGAACAAGTATATACTCTATGAATCCCATAAATGAGAAAAAAAAGGCCAAAGAAATAGCAAACGCTTTTTTTATTTGAATTGATTGAATAATATAAACCAATAATCCAGTTATTACTATTATAACACTCGTAAAAGCAACATTGAATTGTTTATAATCTGAAAGCACCAACCCTGCAAGGATGTTGATAGTCAGTATTATAGCTGTAATAATAATAGTTATATATTTCATAATTGCTAATTAGAAACTTAAACTCTTCTTAGAATCCTTTTTTTTGTTTTGCAAATATCCTAAACATAGCAAAGGGCATCAAGTTCACTTTGGTTCATTTAATTCACCAATTTGGATTGTTCGGGTTTGTCTAATGATTTTGTTTTATTTCCATAATTCATTATATTTGCAGAGTTTTGGAAATATAATTAGAATTTAGTGGCAAATATCTCTTATATAGCATTCAGAGAACAGTTTGTAAAGTATGGCTGTTTCAGCATCAACCAGGTCAGAATATGGCAGAGCGGGTTTGATGAAAACAACTTTACACGCTGGTGCGGGCAAGGGCTGTTAATTCGCTTGCGCAGAGGGTGGTATGCATTTCCTGAGTGCCGCAAGATTCCTGATTTTGGCAGATATATAGCAGGAAGGATCTACAAACCATCCTATATCAGCCTGCATACAGCCCTGTCTTTTTATGGGATGATTCCGGAATCGGTTGTGAGCATAAACAGTGTATCCACATTGAAGACCACATCATTCAGCAATGATTTTGGCGAATACACTTACCAGAGTATCAAGCCTTCCCTGTTTTTTGGATTTGAACTGAAGAAAACAAGTGACGGGAGGTCCATACCCTTTGCAACTCCGGAGAAAGCCCTGCTGGATTTGCTGTATCTTTATCCGATGTACAAGACCGAGGAAGATATGGCGGATTTGAGACTGGACGAAGATTTCCTCACGGAAAACCTGAATGCTGACAGGTTGCACGAGTATTTATGCCAGTTTAACAGTAAAACCCTGGAAACAAGAGTAAAAACAATGTTTAAAGCATACGGAATATGATTGAAATGGAGATGATAAGAGGCTTTTTTCCTGCCTCGATAAGAGACAATGCTGCTTTTGACAAGCTTATGCTGAAAGAATATATCCAGCTTATGATTCTGGACTATTTGTCATCGTCGGAATATGCAAGCAAGCTGTGCTTCATAGGCGGAACCAATCTTAGGCTGGTCCTGGGGATTGACAGATTCTCCGAGGATCTGGACTTTGACTGCAAGAATCTGAGCAAGGAGGAATTTATGCAGATGACAGACGGTATTCTGGCATTTCTCAAGGCCAATGACCTTAATGTAGAGCCAAGGGATAAGGCAAATCCCAAGTTAACTGCCTTCAGGCGCAATTTGTTTTTCCCGGGACTTCTGTTTGAAATGAACCTTACCGGCCATCGCGATGAAAGGTTCCTGATAAAAGTTGAAGCACAGGATCAAGGAGTGGCATATACTCCTGTTATCGCCGATGTGAAGGGCTGTGGCTTTTTCTTCCCCTTCCAGGTGCCACCAAGGCCAGTTCTGTGCGCTATGAAGCTTTCCGCCCTCCTAACCAGATCCAAAGGAAGAGATTTCTATGACTCGATGTTCCTGCTTTCCCAGACAGAACCTGATTACAGCTTCCTAAAAGCAAGAAATGGGGTTTCAGACAAGGAAGAGCTCAAGGCAAAGGTCAAGGAATTACTGGGAAGAATAGACATTGCAAAGAAGGCAGAAGATTTCAGGCATATTCTTTTCAATTCTTCCGGAAGCGAGAAGATTCTGAGATTCGGGGAGTTTGTTGAAGGTTTGTAGACATTTGGTCAAAGTTTTTATGTAAGTTTGAAGTATGAAACTAATTATTGCTGCTATTTGTTTTATGTCGATGATGATTGGTCGAGATAACAAGACGGTGGAAGAGCTGTCTTCCTTGCCGAAAGAGGTTAAACAGGTGATTCTGGTGCAGGATCACAAGCTGAGCCTGTGGAATAGGACTGATGGTGAAGAGTGTGGCTGTGATGATGTTTCAGGCTGGGAGATGGCATTTGAAGTGCCTTGCCATTATGGGAAGAACGGGCTGAGTGCAGACCGAAGGGATGGAGACGGGACAACCCCTATCGGGCTGTTCAAGGTGCTGTATTGCTTTGGAAATGCACCGGATCCTGGAGCTGGAATGACATACAGGGAAGTCCAAAGGACATCCTACTGGTCTGGAGAAAAGGAGGACTACAATACCTGGGTGGATCTGGAACCAGGGTCAAGGGAGATGAAAAGAAGCGAATATCTGTATAAGTTCAAGATATCATATAAGTATGCAATGGCGATAGACTTCAACACCAATCCGGTGGTGTGGGGAAAGGGATTCGCGATATTTATCCACTGCGATTATCTTGATGACCAGACAACTGCAGGATGCGTAGCCATAGAGGAAAAGTATATGCTGCGGCTGGTCAAGGAATGCAAGGAAGGAACCTATCTGTGGGTTAGACAGTAGTTCCTGCTTTTCAGGTGGCAGATATACATCTGATTGACAAACAATTAAAGAATTACCCTCCAGTCTTTCGACCGGAGGGTAATTTCATAAGCAGTTAGCTGTTAGGTATTTATGCGTCACTACTTCTTAGTAACCATCTTGGAGAGCTTTTCGGTGAGCATAGGGATAATCTTGTGAACGTCACCTACAATACCTACATCAGCGACACCGAAGATAGGAGCGAACTTGTCCTTGTTGATGGCGATGATGAAATCACTCTCTTCCATACCTGCAAGGTGTTGGATGGCACCGGAGATACCGCAAGCCATGTAAAGGGCAGGACGGACAGTCTTACCGGTCTGGCCAACCTGAACCTCGTGAGGCATGACGCCAGCGTCAACCATAGCACGTGATGAAGATACCTGGGCGCCGATAACGTCTGCCAGAGCCTGAAGCTTGGCAAATCCCTCAGGATTTCCTACTCCACGGCCTCCAGAAACGAGGATCTTGGCCTCGGTGATGTCAACCTTACCCTTGTTCTCCTTAACGCTCTCAACGAGCTTTACCTTGAACTTGGAAGCGTCGAAGGTTGGAGCAAAGCTCTCGATAACACCCTGGCGGTTCTCATCTCTTGTGCCCTTCTGCATAACGCCTGGACGTACAGTAGACATCTGAGGCCTGTGCTCGGTACACATAATGGTAGCCATAAGGTTACCGCCGAATGCAGGACGAGTCATCAGGAGCTCTCTTTCCTCAGAGATATCCAGAGCGGTGCAGTCTGCAGTCAGACCGGTGCCAAGCCTTGAAGCCAGCCTAGGACCGAGGTCTCTTCCGATGGTGGTTGCACCAAGGAGCACGATGCTTGGTTTGTATTTGTCAATAGCCTGGCTCATGGCCTGAGAGTACTGCTCGGTCAGATAGTGCTCAAGTTCAGGAGCATCCATAACGATAACCTTGTCGGCTCCCCATGCCACGAGTTCCTTTGCGCTTTCAGTATTCTTGTATCCAGGGAAGAAAGCCACAACTTCCTCGCCCAGCTTGTCTGCAAGCACTCTTGCCTTTCCTAAAAGTTCGAGAGCAACAGACTGGATCTTTCCGTCTCTTTGTTCGGCGAAAACATATACGCCTTTATAGTCTGATTTATTCATATCTTTCAGTATTAGGCAATTAGATAATAAATTTCTCTTTCATCTTGGTGATGATAACATCAACAGCCTGCTCTGGCTCGAGTTCGTAAACCTGGCCTGCAGCCTTGGTCTGCTTAGGGAATGCCTGCTTAACCTTGGTAGGAGAACCCTTCAGACCGAGCTTGGAAGCGTCAACGTCTATGTTCTGCTCTGTCCAGATCTCAACTTCACGCTCGAAAGCCTCTACGATGCCTCTAACGTTCATGTAGCGGGCCTTGTAGCCGGAAGCCAGAACGGTGAACACTGCTGGACCCTCAACCTCGAGAATCTCATAGCCGTCTTCTGTTTCCTTCTTTACGCGGTAGTTGTTACCACCCTTGTACTCGCAGTCAACAACGTAAGATACCTGAGGCAGGTGAAGATGCTCTGCCATCTCAGGACCTACCTGAGCGGTATCACCGTCGATAGCCTGGCGGCCGGTGATGATCAGATCGTAAGGGATAGCCCTCATTGCACCTGCCAGAGCGTTGGAGGTTGCAAGAGTGTCGGCTCCTGCGAATGCCCTACTGGTCAGAAGGATAGCCCTGTCTGCACCCATAGCGAAAGCCTCGCGGAGAACCAGGTCTGCCTGAGGAGGACCCATAGTGATGACAGTAACGTTTGCACCGCACTTCTCCTTCAGCTGGAGAGCCAATTCAAGACCGCCCTTGTCGTCTGGGTTCATGATGGAAGGAACGCCCTCTCTGATAAGAGTGTTCTTTACCGGATCAATTTTTACAACGGTTGTATCCGGAACTTGTTTTACACAAACTACTATATTCATAATCTGATGTTTTTACTTTTTGAACAATTTTCCGGCAATAACCATTCTCTGAACTTCTGAGGTACCCTCATAGATCTCGGTGATCTTGGCGTCTCTCATCATTCTCTCGACAGGATATTCCCTTGTGTAACCATAACCTCCGTGGAACTGCACTGCCTTGGTAGTCATCTCCATAGCAGTCTCAGCGGCAAAGAGTTTTGCCATAGCTGCGTCTGCACTGAAAGGCATTCCCTGGTCTTTCTTCCAGGCGGCAGCCCTTACCAGATACCTGGCAGCCTCTATCCTGGTCTGCAGGTCTGCAAGCTGGAACTGGGTGTTCTGGAACTGGCTCAGCGATTTGCCGAACTGCTTCCTTTCCTTGCAGTATTTTACAGTCTCGTCCATAGCGCCCTGGGCGATACCCAGAGCCTGGGCTGCGATACCGATACGGCCGCCGTCCAGAGTCTTCATTGCAACTGCAAATCCGCCTCCGAGCTTGCCGAGCATGTTAGCCTTTGGAACTCTGCAGTTCTCGAATATCAGCTCGCAGGTTGCGCTGCCTCTGATACCCATCTTGTGCTCCTTCTTACCGATTGAGAAACCAGGAGTGGTAGCCTCAACGATGAAGGTGGTGATACCCTTATTGCCCTTGGACTTGTCTGTCATTGTGGCAATTACGTAAACATCTGCCTCACCTGCGTTGGTGATGAAGATCTTGGTTCCGTTGAGGATGTAGTCGTCTCCGTCCTCAACTGCCATGGTCTGCTGTGCGGAAGCGTCTGTTCCGGCGTTAGGCTCGGTAAGACCGAACGCGCCGATCCACTCGCCGCTGGCCAGCTTAGGCAGATACTTCTGCTTCTGCTCCTCGGTTCCATTGTCGAGGATAGCGTCCTCGCAAAGGGAAGTGTGAGCGGAAACGAAAACGCCAGTAGTAGCGCAAACTCTTGAAAGCTCCTCAACGGCAATGGTATACATAACGTGGTCTCCACCAGCGCCGCCGTAGTTCTTAGGAGTAGGAATACCCATAACTCCAAGCTTTCCGAGCTTCTTCACATTCTCCGTAGGGAATTTTTCTTCCTCGTCAACTTCTGCAGCGATAGGTTTCACCTCTTTCTCGGCGAACTCCCTGATCATCTGCTGAAACAGTTTCTGAGATTTAGTAAGTTCGAAATCCATATCTTAAATTTTAAAGTTCTATCTTCTTCAAATAAGGTGAAATAATGAGGGTAGCCTCGGTAGCGGCCTGAACCTGCTCTACGGTGAATTCAGGGTTGATTTCGCTGAGAACGATTCCTTCAGGAGTGATGTTCATCACGCCCATTTCGGTGATGATCATGTTAACCTGGCCAGCTGCTGTAAGAGGCAAGTGGCACTTCTTGAGGATCTTAGGATTGCCCTTTGCAGTGTGCTCCATTGTGAGGATAACTCTGTTGGCACCTACCAGAAGGTCCATGGCACCGCCCATTCCTGGAGCTCTCTTACCAGGGATGATCCAGTTAGCGAGGTCTCCCTTCTCGTCAACTTCCAGAGCGCCGAGGAAAGTCACGTTGATGTGGCCTCCACGAACCATTCCGAAACTTGTTGCAGAGTCGAAAGAAGCTGCACCGGCCTCGTGTGAAATGTATCCGCCGCCGGCATCGATCCAATGAGGATCCCTAGTACCGCCGGAAAGTGCAGGGTCAGCTGCCATTCCGAGGCATCCGTTCTCTGACTGGATGGTAACAGTCACTCCCTCAGGGAGGTAGTTAGGAATAAGGGTAGGAAGTCCAATACCCAGATTCACAACGTCGCCGTCCTTAACTTCCAGGGCAGCACGTTTGGCAATAAACTCTCTAATTTGCTGTTTATCCATAATCTTGATATTTAATGATTGATTATTGTTAGTTACTTATTGTGTCTCTTTACAAATTCCTCAGCGATGAAGCTTGCCACGTCATCGGCATAGGTGTTGGTGCCGAATCCGGCATCATATCCAAGCTCCTTGGCCAGCTCGTGGCTGATACGGGCACCGCCGCAAACCACTATCATCTTGTCGCGGAGGCCTTCAGCGTCCATCAGCTCGATGAGGTTGGTAAGGTTCTGGATGTGAACGTCTTTCTGCGTAACGGTCTGGCTTACGAGCAGGGCGTCGGCCTTGAGCTCGATGGCCCTGGCCAGGAACTCCTCGTTAGGAACCTGGCTTCCCAGGTTGTAGGCCTCTATCATCTTGTAACGCTCCAGGCCGTAGTGTCCGGCATAGCCCTTCATGTTCATTATGGCGTCGATACCTACCGTATGGGCATCGGTTCCGGTGCTGGCTCCAACCACCACCAGAGGACGGCCGATCTTCTCCTGTATGAACTCGTCCGTAGCCTCCATGCTCATAGTCTTGGACTCAACCTTAGGCACGTAGATATCTGCGTAATTAACTGTCATTGTGCTGCTTCCGTAGCAGTTGAAGAAGGTGAATCCAGGAGTCAGCTCCTGCGAGAACACTACCAGAGGATTCTCGAAGCCCATCTTCTTGAGCAGCTGCTTTGCAGCCTCGATGGCTTCCGGACCGGCCGGAACAGGGAGGGTGAAACTCAACTGCACCTTGCCGTCGTTCATAGTGTCTCCGTACGGCTTTACTTTCTTCAGGTCAAGAGTCTTGTCGTAATTCTTGGCCTCCATTGAATATAAACCTTCACTCATATCTATTTCCTCCCTTTCATAAGTTCAATAAACGGATTCATATAATTTGCGCCCTTCTCGGTCACGCCGTCAAGACCCTTGCCGCCGTTCTTCGGACGTTTTACATCGCCGAACTTGCCCTGTTCCAGGGTGTTGAACAGACCTTCGGAGGTCATTTCCTGAAGCAGGTTGATAGCGTTGTCCAGAACTTCCTTGGCGCGGCTGCGGATAATTCCGCCTTCCTTGAACTCAACTTCCTCACCGATATCGTGCAGGTTGTTGAAAATGTAGTTGGCGTTCTCGATGGAGAGGAAGCGGTCGCTCATGAATGGCGTATGGATTGCCTCGGTAGGCATACCCAGAAGCTGAAGGCCCTGGTGTGTCCATATACCTATAATATTAAAGAGAGCATCCTGGATGTGGCCCCTGAAGATATTACCCGTCATAAACTTGGTAGGCGGCATATACTTCAGCGGAGCATTAGGGAAGATCTCTCTTGTCATCTGTGCCTGAGCCAGTTCCAGAAGGAATCCGTTCTTGTGCATAGGATCCATCTCGAATGCGTGGCCAAGACCCATCTGCTCTTCAGGCAGTCCGGCAAACAGAGCCAGCTGCTCGTTGATAAGGTCTGAAGCCAGCACGGTGTGAGCCGCCTCGATGGCGTCTGCGGTGGTGAGGTAATTGTCCTCACCGGTATTGATTATAACGCCGGCAAAGCCGTTGATGATTCTGGAGAAATACTGGTCGATCAGGGTACGCTGCATGTTGATGTCGCGGAAGAGGATTCCGTAAAGGGCATCGTTGAGCATAACGTCCAGTCCCTCGAGGGCTCCCATAATCGCGATTTCAGGCATGCAAAGTCCTGAGCAGTAGTTGCAAAGGCGAATATATCGGTGAAGCTCCTCACCTACCTCGTCCAGGGCCTTGCGCATGATGCGGAAGTTCTCCTGGGTGGCGAAGGTTCCGCCGAATCCCTCGGTGGTGGCTCCGTAAGGCACATAGTCCAGAAGGCTCTGGCCGGTGGTACGGATAACGGCGATGATGTCCGCTCCCTGCCTTGCGGCTGCCTGGGCCTGAACCACATCCTCGTAGATGTTACCTGTAGCCACAATCACATAGATGTAAGGGCGCGCACGGTCCTCGCCGTATTCGGCAACATATTTCTCCCTGCGCAGGCGGTTGTTCCTTATTTTCTCGATTGTAGCGTCTATAACAGGCTGGACTACCTGCTGAAGCTTTACAGGATCTGTGACCTTGGCTTCTTTTGTGATGTCATAGCCCTCATTTGCAATCTTTTCAGCAATTTGCTGAGGAGTCAGGCCGGTGGCTAGCATCGCATTGGCGATGTAGAACATCACGCCCTGCGAGAGCACCCCTTTCTCCTTGAGCTGCTCTACCAGTACATTCGGAAGCGGGACGGCACTCTCGTCCACGCCGTCTATGCCCAGGGCGCGGGCGATGGTCCTTTCCGTAGCTACGGTAGTATAGCGCTCCACAAAAGCCTGAACCTCGACCGCAACCTTCTCTGCCAAGGATTTGGCCAGGCGGACTTTTTCAAAATCTAAACCTACTTTACTCTGCATATTCAGTCAGTTTATCGTGAAGTACTTATTAATAATTAATCTTTGTTCTCGTTTAATATCTTTTCAGCTTCTGCGAGCCACTGGGGATCGATATCCAGGCTCCGGGCCACGTTTATGGCCTCGTGAGGAATATCTCCCTCGGATGTCTCGATGAGCGAATAATCCATCTTTCCTTCTGTAAGTCCCCTCACCTTAAGGCGGCGGAAGAAGTCTCCCGGCACATTGTAGTGAGTTGTCATAAGGACTGATATCTTTCTGTCTTTCAATATGTTCAAAAGCGCCGTAACCAGAGCCGTGCCCTCTATGGGGTTGGTCGTCCTGGCCGGCTCGTCTATCAGGGCAAGCATCCGGCTTCCGGTACGCATACCCTTGAGGACATTGTCTATGGCCTTCACCTCTCCGGCAAAGGAACTCAGTCCGGAAGCAAGGTCCTGGTCGTCGCCGATGCAGACACTTATGTCTTCCTTAATGTCTATCCTCACCGATGCGGCAGCCACTCCGAAACCAAACTGGAACAACAGCTGATTCAGGGCCGTCATCTTCAGCACCACGCTCTTTCCGCCCATATTCGCCCCGATTATGGTAACGCTCTCCAGACCAAAACTCAGGTCAACCGGCTGGAACTGCTTCTTCTTACCGCCCAGAGCCGCCTGATTTTCATATAGATGCACCACATACGGATGGAACATTCCACGGTATTCCGTCATGGAGCTGTCTGAAACCGTCGGGATGCAGAGCCCCATCATCTTCATCTGGAGGCATTTTGCAAGGAGGATGTCCAGATCCCCCATCGCGTCTATGGCCTGCCTGATCTCGGCGATGTGGTTCTTCAGAAGATGGCTCAGGTTCTCCCTGATGTCTCTTCCCAGAAGCCTTTCCTTCTCTATCAGTTCAAGGAGCCTGTCGGAGGTGACAGAAACGTCAGGAGAAAGCCCCTGGAGTTTCTTTATGTCTGCCCTGATCCTTCCAAGTTCCTTGGAATAAATGTCATACACATAGAAGCTCTCTATCCTCATCCCCTCCGGATCCAGTATGGAAACTACCTTGTCCATATCTGGAATCTCCACTCCTTCCAGAGCGAGAGCCTTCACACCTTCTCTCACGTGACCGGAGAGAAGCCCCACGTACTTTATCTCGAACAGGTCCACATCGTCCAGCACGACATCTCTCTGAAGCCTGTCCAGGGTTCCTGTTATATCCCTAAGGCACATCAGCCTGTGCTTGAGAGCCGCCAGAGACGACGACACCTGCGGGGTCGGGTTGCAGTAGAGAATCCTGTAGCAGCCTTCAAGAGTCTTGTAGGCATTTTCTATTTCTTCCCTTTTCTGCATCATAGGAGAATGCAACAGACGGTTTCGGCCGCAGGCAGACTGCAGCTGAAGGTCGTCGAACATGAACCTTATTCCGCACGGTATGTCAAGACACTCTCTAAACAGCATAATCAGATGTCATCTCTGTTCTTAACTATATCATATACAGTCACTCCTACTGCCTCTCTCATTTTCTGGCAAAGCAAATCCGAATCGAGGACGAATCCCCTCGGACTTGTCGGGTTTACGCAAACCGCTATAAGTTTGCTCTTTCTGAGAACCTTCAGGCGGCCTCCCTTTTTCAGGAAAACCCTGTAGGCCTGCTCAGAGACGAATATCTTGGTGAAATCTGTCACCACCAGATCGATCTCCTTCACTCTCTTGGAATCGGAGACCAGTCCCAGGAACCTGTCCGTCAAAGCTCCTGCCACAAACACCGCCACGCTCCTTCCCGTCACATCGTCTTTGATCTTGTCTATCGCCAGGGAAGACTCCACGCGGAAATCAATCAGACTGCCGTCGGAATCAATTCCCCACACACCTTTTTCCAGCCCCTCAAACTTGCTGCAGACCGCTTCGTCTGCCTTGCCCAACCGCACCAGTTCCACTATGAACTTTGTCCTTCTTACAAGCGTGGCCAAATCCACCGAATAGGCAGCGCCGGTTGTAAGTATCAGACTCTCACTGATTACAGGAGACGCGCTGCTCAGTCTGGAAAGCGCCCCGTCCACAATCGTCAGATCTGGACCGAACTTCTCCACTCCGGACGCCCATCTTGCCAGAGACTGGGCCGATGACGGTCCGCTCAGCAGCACCTTTCCCCCTCTCAGTACCCGGGCAGTTACTATCCTGCCCAATGAACTCCTCTCGGAAGTTATCTCCAGAAGTTCGCTAAGGACCTGTCTACGGGCATAGAAAACTTCTGAAGTCGAGAAAATGGTTCCTTCCTTGAGTATTATCTCAGGCTTGGCCGTTCCGGTCACCTGATCCTTGCTCTCCCCGTCTATCCCGATCGAGGTTACCGCCACGCGGCAGGCGGACGGTAACCTGTCCAGGATAAAATTCAGACACACAGTCTTTCCAGTGTTTTTCTCAAGCCCTACTATCGAGAGACTCTTGAATTTGAGTATATCACTGATGAAAGACATTGTGCAGCGCTACTTCTTCTTTGCAACCTTCTTTGCTGCAGGCTTTACGGCCTTCTTGGCGGCAGGTTTTGCAGCCTTCTTGGCCATCTTTGCACGGTACTTGACCGCCCTGTCCTCTCTTGCCAGATGAGCTGGCTGGATTGTCATTGCCTTGCCCTCGAGCAGGGAAACGACACCCTCGCACTCCTTGTTCTCCTGGCAGTACTTGCAGTTGCACTTGGTTGGCTTGTAATCTTCAGGTTCCGTGTAAGTTGTAATTACACCCTCATAGTTTCTGAGGACAACCTTTCCAGGAGCCTGGGAGATTATGTAGTTAGGCATTACAGGAGTCTTTCCGCCTCCGCCTGGAGCGTCCACAACGAAGGTAGGAACGGCGTAGCCGCTGGTGTGGCCCCTGAGGCCCTCGATAATCTCGATACCCTTGGATACCGGAGTACGGAAGTGCTCGATACCCATTGAAAGGTCGCACTGATAGATGTAGTAAGGCCTTACCCTCATCTTCACCAGCTCGTGAACCAGTTTCTTCATAATGTTCACGCAGTCGTTTACTCCGCGAAGCAGAACGCTCTGGTTTCCAAGAGGAACACCGGCGTCAGCAAGCCTTGCGCAGGCTGCTGCACTCTCTTCGGTAACTTCCTGTGGATGGTTGAAATGAGTGTTGAGCCAGATCGGATGGTACTTCTTGAGCATGTTGCAAAGCTCAGGAGTGATTCTCTGAGGGCATACAACAGGAGTACGGGTACCGATTCTGATTATCTCCACGTGCTTGATCTTGCGAAGCTTGCTTATAATGTACTCGAGTCTCTCATCAGGAACCATCAGAGCGTCACCGCCTGAAAGCAGCACATCTCTTACCTGAGGAGTGTTCTTGATGTACTCGATAGCCTTCTCCACGTTGTCCATAGAGGTTGCGGCGTCTGTCTGGCCTGCGAATCTTCTGCGGGTGCAGTGGCGGCAATACATTGAGCACATGTCAGTTATAAGCAGAAGCACTCTGTCCGGATAACGGTGTGTAAGCCCCGGAACTGGAGAGTCTGTATCCTCGTGGAGAGGGTCCAGAAGGTCTGCGTCTGCACGGTGAGTCTCGTTGACTGTAGGGATGCACTGCTTCCTTACAGGATCCTCAGGGTTGTTAGGATCGATGAGGCTCAGATAATAAGGAGTGATGGCCATCCTGATAGTCTTGAGTGACTTGCGGATACCTTCTTCCTCTTCTTTGGAGAGCTTTATGTATTTCTTGAGCTTCTCCAGAGTCTCAATCCTGTTTCTTACCTGCCACTTCCAGTCGTTCCACTGGGCGTCGGTAACCTCAGGAAAAAGTTCTTTTCTTCTTGAAACTGCCATAAAATAAACAGATTAAGCGTAAAGTTCCTCAAATATCTTTCTCAGTTTAGGGCACTCGCGAAGCTCCTGGAGAGTGATTTCTGCGTGTCCCTTGGTATAACCGTTGCCGATAATCATGTTGACGTCTGCTCCGATTCCCTCTGCTCCCAGAGCTGCCTTGGTGAAGCTGGTTGCCATTGAGAAGAAGTAAACGACACCGTCGTCCTTGGTGCAGAGAACTGCGGTCATTTCCTGGTCAGGAACGTTTACGCAGTTGATCGTAACGTCTGCCATCTTGCCATTGGTCAGCTTGCTTACAAGCTCGTTAACCTGAACAGGAGTCATTCCCTTGACGCTCTCAACAACATCGCAGAAGCCAAGATCCTTGATTCTGTTGGTTGACTTAGGGCTGTTTGCAAGACCGATAACCTTACCGGTAACGCCTACCCTCTTCTTGGCCTCATAGCAGCAGAGCATTCCGCTCTTTCCACCAGCTCCCAGGATAACAACGGTCTGGCCGCTCTGGCAAAGCTTTGCTGTCTGTGCAGGAGCACCTGCTACGTCCAGTGCGCTAAGAGCCAGTTTCTCAGGCATGTCATTAGGAATCTTTGCGTAAATGCCGCTCTCGAACAGAATGGCCTTACCCTTTATGTCAACCTGGTCTACGTCTGCCTTGATCCTGAGGATCTCGTCAATTCTCAGAGGAGTAAGTGAGAGAGAAACCAGAGTTGCGATGCGGTCGCCTTCCTTGAGGTCGATCTTGCCCTTGAGAGCGTCACCGATCTTCTCTACAGTTCCCAGAAGCATTCCTCCGGAACCTGTACGGCGGTTGCGGTGCTTTCCCTGAAGTTCAACGTTCAGGAGCATCTCCTTCTTGATTTCCTCCATTACCTCGGCCTCGTCGTTAGGGTTCTTGGCCTGGGTTTTTGCGTAGTTGTGGATATCGGTGAAAGAAGCTGAGTCAATATTGAGTGTCTGAACATCGATGAGAATCTCGTTGTCGTAGATCTCGTCCATATTGTTGTCCAACTTGTTGGCTGGCTGAGGCAGAACGCCTACAGGCTCGATTACACGGTGGGTACCGTAGCGATTTCCATGTTTTTGCATATTGTTTGTCTGTGTTTTATTGTTATTCAATGATTTGTTATTTGCGCGGTGCAAGACCGAGTATCTGCCTTGCCTCGTGGCTGTTTGCTATAGGTCTGCCAAGTTCGTTTGCCAGGCGGACTACCTTCTCCACCAGGGCGCCGTTGGATGGTGCCAGAACGCCTCTTGAAAGGTAAAGGTTATCCTCGAAGCCTACTCTGACATTACCGCCCATTGCTATGGCTGCAGCAGCCATAGGGAATGCGTGACGGCCAACTCCGGTAACGGTCCAGGTGCTGCCTGCCGGAATTCCGTTCACCAGCCAGCAGAGGTTGGCTACGGTAGCCGGAGTACATCCCGGAACGCCCAGTACGAAATTGAACTGCATAGGAGCTCCAGGAACCTCACCCTTGCGGGCCATAGTGAGGATGGTGTCCAGATGTCCCATTTCAAAGCACTCGTATTCAGGCTTGATGCCGCGTTCTATCATACGCTTTCCGAATGCCCTCATAGTAGGCATCGTGTTGTCGAAGATCTCGTCCCCGAAGTTGCAGGTTCCGCAGTCAAGCGTAGCCATTTCAGGCAGCGGATCGGTATCTGTGCTCTGAAGTCTCTCGTCCGGTGTCATACCTACTGCACCTCCAGTGGAAGGAATCAGGATAACGTCCGGGCAAACCTTCAGGATTGCCTCCTCGCACTCCTGGAAACGGTCTCTGGACTGGGTTGGGGTACCGTCGTCGAACCTTACGTGAAGATGGACGATAGCTGCTCCGGCGTCAACGGCACTTTTTGCCTCCTTTACTATTTCCTCTACGGTGTAAGGAACGGCCGGATTCTGCTCCTTGGTAACCTCAGCTCCGCAGATAGCTGCTGTGATAATCAGTTTATCCATATCTCAACTATTTCTTTCTCTGGCACTTGGCAGGAACTACGCAAGTTCCGCTAGCCCTGCAGACTACTATTGGTTCCTCCAGCACATCAGCTGCAGAATCTGATACGTCCGGACGAGGAACTATCACCTTGCGGGCCTCGAACACCATCTTGCGGGAAGTGTTTCCGATGTGGGTTATCTCACCGGTGGCCTCGATATAGTCGCCTGCATAAACAGGAGCGATGAATTCCACGTTGTCATATGCCTTGAAAAGACCTTCGTCACCATCGTTGATGATAAGAAGCTCAGTTGCAACGTCGCCGAAAAGCTTCAGCATGTGAGCGCCGTCTACAAGGCCTCCGCCGTAATGAGCGTCTTCTCCGCCCATCCTAACTCTGATCAATGATTTTGCTGCCATATTATTCTCTAACTTTCTGAAGGTTATTGGTTGACTGGTACAGGTGGGTTACAAATACGTGAGGAGTGATGACTGCCTCCGGCTTGATCTCTCCTGCAGGAACGATCTTCTCTGCCTCAACGATAACTACGTCTGCTGCAGTTGCCATCAGAGGGTTGAAGTTCTGTGAAGTTCCTACATAGATGCAGTTTCCTCTCTCGTCTGCTACGGTAGCGCCGATAAGGGCGATGTCTGCGTGCAGAGGCTTCTCGAGAAGGTAAGTCTTGCCGTCAACCTCTACTGTTGGCTTTCCGTCAGCGATAACGGTTCCCATTCCGGTAGTGGTAAGTACGCCGCCAAGGCCTGCTCCGCCGCAGCGGATCCTCTCTGCGAGGGTTCCCTGAGGGCAGAATTCGATCTCAAGTTCACCGGCATTCATCTGGGCAGCAGTGTCAGGATTGGTTCCGATATGGGAAACATAGAGTTTCTTGATCTTATGGGCACCAATCAGATTTCCTACTCCAATTCCCTGATATGCAGTATCATTGGAGATAAGGGTCAGATCTTTCACATCGCTCTTTGCAAGGGCGTCGAGGATGTCAAGAGGAGAACCGGCTGAGAGGAAACCTCCCACCATAATTGTCATACCGTCCTTAATCATAGAAACGGCTTCCTGTAATGAAATTCTTTTATCCATAAGAAAACGATTTTGAATTTATTTGTATTTCAATTATTTATATGCTATAAAAACTACTATTCCGCTTATTGGACATTCAAAAAGCCCTTAATGGCGTCCAAAATCAAACAAATATAGTTAAAAATATTGAAAAAAAATAACAATGTTGTTATATTTTTATTTCGCAAAATTTTAAGTAACTTCGCAAGATGCAGGACGGGTAGTCCGAAACAAGTATTATAATAAGTATCGCGATATGGAATTCAAAAACCTAATCATCCAGCGGGAAGGAAACATCCGCATTGTAAAGATCAACAATCCACAGAGCATGAACGCCCTTAATTCTGAGGTGCTTTCAGAACTGGACCAGGCCTTTTCCGAGATTGGAAATGATCCTCAGACAAACGTCGTAATCCTTACGGGAGAGGGCCGTGCCTTCGTGGCCGGGGCTGATATCTCCCAGATGAGTACCATGAACGCAGCCCAGGGCAAGGATTTTGGAGTCCAGGGTTCAAAGGTATTCCGCAAGATCGAACTTCTTCCTAAGCCTGTAATTGCCGCCATTAACGGTTTCGCACTCGGAGGAGGCTGCGAACTGGCTCTTGCCTGCGATATCCGCATAGCTTCCGCCAAGGCCAAGATAGGCCAGCCGGAAGTCGGACTGGGCATCACTCCGGGCTTTTCAGGCACCCAGAGACTTCCGAGAATCGTAGGTGAAGGAAGGGCTAAGGAACTGATTTACACAGCAAAGGCCATTACTGCAGACGAGGCTTTCAGAATCGGTCTGGTAAACAAGGTCGTTGAACCGGAACAGCTTATGGACGAAGCTATGGCACTGGCTAAGACCATCGCCAAGAACGCCCCTATCGCCGTAAGGTTCAGCAAGGAGGCCGTTAACCGCGGAATGCAGACAGACATAGACACGGCCATCGCCATAGAGAACGACCTTTTCGCCCTCTGCTTCTCCACCGAAGACCAGAAAGAGGGAATGAAGGCATTCTTCGAGAAGAGGCCCGCAGAATGGAAAAACAAATAACACACATTATAACCATTAACAATTTAAATCTTTAGTAAAATGTTAGTTGCAGTTGTTGGAAACGGAACAATGGGCCACGGCATAGCACAGGCATTCGCTACCGCAGGTCACGACGTACTCCTTAAAGGACGCAGCGAGGCTTCTCTTGGAAGAGCCCACAAAGCCATCGAGAAATTCCTCAACAGAAGCGTTGAGAAAGGAAAGATGGAGGCTAGTGTAAAAGACGAGATTATCGCCAGAATCAAAGACACCCTCAACTATGAGGACCTCAAGGACGCAGACCTCGTAATAGAGGTCGTTGCCGAGGATATGGCTGTTAAGAAAGAAATCTGGGAAACCCTGGATAAGGTCTGCAAGCCTGAAGCTATCCTGGCTTCCAATACTTCATCGCTAAGTATCACAGCTATAGCAGCATTCACCTCACGTCCTCAGAACGTTATCGGAATGCACTTCTTCAACCCGGTTCCTCTGATGAAACTCGTAGAGGTTATCAAGGGCCAGCTCACTTCCGAGGAAACTCACAACAAGGTTGTCGAGATTGCAAAGGCTATCGGCAAGAGCCCTGTTTCAGTTAACGAGGCCCCTGGCTTTGTTGTTAACAGAATCCTCATCCCTCTTGTAAACGAGGGAGTTGGAATCCTGGCAGACGGAATCGCCACCAAGGAGGAGATTGACGCCGCAATGATGATGGGCGCCAACCATCCTATGGGCCCTCTGGCTCTGGGAGACCTGATCGGCCTGGATGTTTGCCTGGCCATTATGGAAGTTCTCTACAACGAGTTCGGAGACAGCAAGTACCGTCCACATCCACTGCTTAGGAAAATGGTTCGTGCAGGCCTTCTCGGAAGAAAGACTGGCAAGGGCTTCTACGACTACACCAAGTAGAGTCTGCTAGCGCGACAAAAAAATAAGGGACTGGTTTCCAGCCCCTTATTTTTTGTTTACATGATGTCTATTCCATAGGTGCTGATGACACGAACCAGTGGCCGTTCCACTTCCAGAACAGGTTAGGATCTGCCCCGTCTTCAAAGTCAAGGTTGTCGTTGTCTTTCTTGAATACGACAATGCCCCTTTGAGGAGTGTAAACAGGCAGGAAACATTCCGTTGTGTCCACAGGATGGAGAATATGCTCATTAATGGCGTCATAGGTCCAGAACATCAGATTCTGGTAAACCCCTATTCCGTCGTCTCCGTCCCATAGATAGTTGTAAACAAAGCCTATCATCCACTTGTTGTCTTCCATCATCTCCCAGGCCTTCAAGGCAAAATTGTTGCCGTAATCAGGATCCTCCCATTTGCCTGATATAAAGTTCTTTTCTTCGTCGCAGACGAAAGTGCCCACGGAGTTATGTCCGCTGGTCTGATCTATGGCATACCATCCCTCCAGAACCTGACGTATAGGATAGACTTCAACTATCGCGGTGAAAATATCCAGAATATTGAGCTCGGTTCCCTTCTGGTTTACGTATATGCTCTGTTTCGGCCAAATAGCTGGCAATTTATGCTCAAGAGCGTCTCCGTAAATTCCATCTTCAAGATTTGGGATAACTCCCTTAGGTTTAATCAGAATGTTGCCGTTGTCAGTTTTAATAGTGTCAGCATTCTGTGCCGCCTGGGCTGTGGCTTCAGTGGCAGTAGCGCCGGGATTTGCCTCCCCTTCACTCTTGCTTTCACCGTTTTTGCAGGAAATCATTGACAGGCAGCCTGCAACTGCAATCAGATACAATAGTTTTTTCATAGCGTTATTTGTTTGTTTCTGTCTTGTTTTCAGGCATTTCAAATATTCTGTTGCCATCTACCTGGCGGATGAAGGCTTCTGCGGCCTTGCAGCGGTTTTCTATGCCGCGGAAGACTTCCATTGGAGTATGCCAGCCTTCAAAAACAGGCTCGAGATTCTGGCTCTTGTGGCAGTAGCAGGCTTTGTACTTTTCTTCCAGGACGGATGTTATATCCACATAGTCAGTCGGATTGAAGTTCTGTGTCTGGACACCGGTCATAACCTCAAAGTAGTACAGGTCGAAGCTCCTTCCGGTTCTTCTCCAGCTGTCATAGACCAGGATGGAGCAGATGCGGTGGTCTCTGTGACCATCTATAGGCCAGTGGGTGAAGACTATATCCGGATCTTCATCCTGGATGAGAGCAAGCATCTCATCGTAGCGGGCCTTGTTGATTTCCGTCTGGCCGTCTATCTGGGTGAGGAAAACGTGGTCCGCACCAGTAATTGCGCAGGCGTTCTTGACCTCCTCGCTTCTGATTTTGGCGGCTTCATCTCCCTTGACTCCTTCTATACCGGCCTCTCCTCTTGTAAGATAGACGCACTTGACGTCATAGCCGGCACGTTTCATAAGGATCATCGTTCCGCCGCAGCCGGTCTCAGGATCATCCGGATGAGCTCCTATAATGAGTACTTTCTTAGGCAAGGTTCCGTCTACGATCTTCTGTGCCAGGACAGGATAATTTGTGGTTATCTGGTCCACTCCAAGAGCGGCCATACGCTTGATGTCGCGTTTCTTGTCCACGGTCCAGGCATTAACTTCCATGCCCAGGTCATGAGCCCTCTTCACCCACTCAGGATGCTTGTCAAATACCGTGTAGTGGTAGTCCAGCCCCTTGATGCCCAGAGCGTTGAGTTCATCAGGCGATTTCTCTCCGCCCAGATACTGCACCATAGTCTTCGGATATTTCTTTGCGGCTGCCTTGCACACTTCCAGGCTGAAGGAGATTATGGTCAGGTTGTCCATATCGATCCGGTGCTTCTTGAGAGCCTGTGCAACTTTGTCAAAACAAGGAACATAACCTTCCTTATCGCGATAATCCTCCTTGATTTCCAGAATAGGACGGATCTTGGATTTCTTTATCAGCACGAGCAGTTCGTCCAGTGAAGGAACCGCCTCGCCGTTCGAAAGATGTTCTCCCCTTACAGTGTTAAATGTCTCTTTCTGGACATCTGCTAGCGACACTATCCTAGGGCCGTGGCATACGACAAGCTGCCCGTCAGAGGTCATGTTTACATCGAATTCCGAGCCCCAGGCCCCTATCTGGTCAGCAGCCTTGTAGGAAGCCAGTGAGTTCTGAGGGGTTTCGACATTGCCCTTTCCTGTTTCGTTGACGTTCCAGTGCCCGCGATGGGCGATGATCTTGGCCTGGGCAGACAAAACGGTGGTCTGCGCCAATATGGCGGCTAAAACAAGAATTATTCTTCGCATATGTTAGATTATTGTATAAACCCGGCGAAATAGCCTGAAAATACGGTTGTAGTCAGCAGGTATCCTATTATCGTTGAAACAGCTACGGAAATAAGGCCTGGTATCATGAAACTGTGGTTGAGAAGATACTTGCCTATCACCGTGGTGCCGCTTCGGTCGAAGTTCACGGTCGCGATGTCTGAAGGATAGTTAGGGATGAAGAAGTATCCGTAAACGCTCGGGAGTATACCCAAAAGCACCGGACCGGCTATTCCCAACTCGTAAGCCAGAGGAAGCATTGCCACAACCACCGCTCCCTGGGAGTTTATAAGCACGGAAACCAGGAAGAACACGAAGGCTATTGACCAAGGATAGCTCTGTACCATATGGGCCAGCATAACCTTCATCTGCTCCAGGTAATTGCTGAAGTATGTATCTGCCAGCCAGGCTATTCCATAGATAGCAACCACTGCCACCATACCGCTCTGCCATACAGCTCCGCCGACCGCCTTCTTTGGCTCCGCCTTGCAGAACATTATGTTTGCGGCAGCGGCCGTGAGCATAATGATCTGGATGATTATGTTCATCTTAGGGATGCCCATATGCTGGGCCAGAGTGATGCTTTCCCCGTTCTTGTCCACGTGAATCATCTGGCAGAAAGCGAAGAACACGATCACCAGCAGCGCTCCCAGGAACACGTAAACCGATCTCTTGGCGCTCTTGCTGATTGTCTTGTCCAAGGTAGTGGCGCTGCTGCCATACATGAACTTGAATGTCTCGGGATCGGACTTTCTCCTCAAGAAATCAGGATCTTTGTCCAGGTCTTTTCCTCTGCGATATGAGTAAAGGGAAGCGCATACAAGGCCGCAAAGGCAGGCCGGAATGGTAATCATCAGAACCTGAGGTATCGAAACCATGAAGCCGTTGGCGTTGGAAATTGTCACGAAAGCCACAACCGCAGCCGCGATCGGCGAACAGGTGATTCCCACCTGGGAAGCAATTGAAGCCACGGCGCAAGGCCTTTCAGGACGGATATTCTTCTTGAGGGCTATATCGCAGATGATAGGCATCAGCGTATAGACCACATGGCCTGTTCCCACCAGAACGGTGAGGAAGAAAGTGGTTATCGGAGCCAGGAATGTGATGTTTCCGGGGTGCTTTCGGAGCATTTTCTCAGCGATCTGGATCATCCAGTCCATACCGCCCGATGCCTGAAGGGTTCCGGCGCAGGTAACCGCAGCGATAATAATATAGATAACATCTGTAGGAGGTGTTCCGGGCTTCATCCCGAATCCGAACACAAGAATGGCCAGACCAATACCTGATATTGCACCAAGGGCAAGACTGCCGTAACGTGAACCCACATACAATGCTGCCAGCACTATAAGGAGTTCTATAATCATAAGTGTACTCATAGGTTATTGTTTGATTACCCAAAGATAACCATTTTGCTCACCATTTCACAGCATTCTGTCAGGCAACTTTGCATTTTTTTTCAAATAAGTATCGTTGCACACAATCTTCACTCTTATAGCATCTATCATAGGGATTAAGGTTGTCAGTTGGGCAAGTTGTATTATATTTGTCTTATTCGCGATAGAATAAAGTATGAATAACAGCAAGATTAATAAAATCGGTGTTCTGACATCCGGTGGAGATGCTCCGGGAATGAATGCCGCCATAAGATCGGTTGTAAGGAGCTGCATCTACAACAACGTCATCCCCGTAGGAATTCACAAAGGATACAAAGGGCTTGTCAGGAAGGATTTCGAGACAATGCAGAGCCATTCTGTCTCAAAGATCATACAGTTGGGAGGCACAATCCTCAAATCCAGCAGACTGCCGGAATTTGCAACAGACAAGATGCTCAGGAAGATGGCTATAGACAACCTCAAGGAAGACATGATAGACGCCCTTGTCGTCATTGGAGGAGACGGGTCTTTCCGAGGTGCTGATCTCCTGTCAGACGAATTTGGCTTCCCTATTGTAGGCATACCAGGCACAATAGACAACGACATATTCGGAACAGACTTCACCATAGGCTTCGACACGGCGACAAACACTGCAGTAGAAGCCATAGACAAGATCAGGGACACGGCAGATTCCCACAACCACCTCTTCTTTGTGGAGGTTATGGGACGTGACGCCGGTTTCATAGCAACCTATACTGCAATAGCAACAGGCGCTGAGGCGACAGTCATCCCCGAAGTTCCGACCACAATAGAAAGTATCTGCTCATATATGCAGACAGAACGCAGGAAGAACAAGACAAGCGGAATCGTCATCGTCTCCGAAGGATCCCAACTGGGCAGCGCTCAGGAAATCGCAGAAAAAGTCAAAGAGAGGCTCCCTGAGTACAAAACCAGGGTCACGACTCTTGGTCATATCCAGAGAGGCGGCTCTCCTTCGACAAGGGACAGGGTATTGGCCAGCATGCTCGGCAATTATGCCGTAAATGCCCTGATTGAAGGGAAGAGCGGCGTAATGGTTGGAATCACGGGAGGGAAAGTCTCTTACACCCCTTTCAAGGAGGCCTGTTCCAAACACAACCCCATAGACTTGGACATGCTCACAATAGCAAAAATCCTCTCGATCTGAGAGGATTTTTGATTTATAACTCTTATTTTACCCAAAGACTCAGAAAGTGAAGTCCACTCCAAGGCCAAACACGCTGTTGGTACGGCTATAAGTGGAAAAACCGACGGTTTGCGGCTTTGTATGATCCTTATAGAAGGAATGGAAATAAGATGCATTTACGGTTACATGGTCTGAAACCTTTACCCCTACTCCCATTCCGACAGATGTGCAATTGAGGTTGAAATTCATGTCGGAATAATTTTCTTCCTTCTGCTTGTAGAAAGTATGCTGTATTCCGGCACTGATCTCCACCATCTTTGTGACATCATATTCCACACCGAAAGTCAATTCATCAGTATCCTTGAGCAAATCAGTGGTCCACTGCTTGGTGTCAAGGTCAAAGTAATGATTGTATCCGGCATCTATCCTCAGGAAAGGAAGCGGGCTGATCTCAGCTCCGAAGGCCAGCATAGAAGGCATGTCTGCATTGTGCTTTGCCTTGTCCAGATATTTGGCGAAAGCAGGCTGACCGGCTGCCAGAGCGTTGAATGCATCGTTGTTCTTGGCCTTGCTTTCCACTTCCAGATGGGTTCTGAACTCATATCTGAGAGCCAGATTGATATACTGGTTCGGACGGAAATCCACTCCCAATATAGGAGATATGCCGAATCCGCTCTGCTTGCAGTCAAGTATATAATCATTGCCTGCAGGGATAATATCTCCACCTATTGTGCGGAAAGTAATGTTATCAACTCTCCCCTTGAAATGATTGGAAGCGATAATTCCCCTCAGTCCCAGGCTGACGCTCAACTTATCGCCGATCTTGCGGGCCGCACCCATCGTGATTCCGTAATAGAAAGACTTTCCCTCAACATACTGGTTCAGGCTGTAGCCTCCGAACAAAGCGCCCATCTTAGCCATGCCCATCTGGCCGACAAGAGCTTCAAAAGCTCCTATTCCTTGCTTGAATTTGCACTCTCCGCCTCCTCCGAGGATTCCGAAACCAAACTGGAAAGACCAGTCGCCCGTGTTATACGCGGCAAAAAGGGAAGGCTGCATCAGAACATCCACCTTACCCGTGAATTTGCGGCTGAAAGACCCGTCTGCCTCAGCGATGCCTGGATTAAGATAGTTGGCACCGAAAAGAGGACCGTAATTGGAATACACGTCCCTGGTCTGGTGAGGGCTCTGCCAGTTGAACTGGATATGCCATCCTTCCTGCATGAAAGTCACTCCCGCAGGATTAAAGTAAACTCCGTCAATCCCTATCGCTCCGACTCTCGCAGGATTTCTGAGAAAACGTATGCTCTGGTTTGTATTTGTCAGGTAATCTCCGGCATATACAGCCGCCGCAACGACGAGGGCCGCTGCCGTCAAAAGAAATTTTTTCATAGGAATCAATGGTTTAATGTCTTGAAATAATCAATAGAGGAATATTGTTGTCCAGGCATTTCTTGATGTCTTTTCCGCCGCTGACAACCTTGCAGTAGCTTACATCCGGACCCTGGATTTCCTTAACCCTTATCCTGCCAAGGTAATGCTTGGAAGTCCTGTTGCCGATCTCGGTAAGCTGATAAACGCCGAAAGTAAGGTCTGTGTACACGCCGTGGGCCGATCCAAGGTCGATGTATACTTCCTTCTGCTTGTTGTTGCGGTCTGCTCCAACTTCGATGATATCTGCAGTCAGAGGGTAAACCTCGTCGTAATATCTTGCAACATAGCCGCAAACATATCCCAATGCCTTCTTGATGGCATTCTGGCGGGATGAGTACCATGAGGAGGATGAATACTCGTTACTTTCCACGCTGAATGTATTGCTGTTGATTATTGTGCCGTTCAGGTCCTTGAGAGTCAAGGTAAAGAGAATCACGGCCCTGTAATCTTCGTGAGTGGTCTTTTTCACCTTTCCGTTCTTGTCCTTGTGCTCTTCCGTGAAGACCTTGGCCGTAGAGGTGATACTTGCTATGTTACCGTCTATTGTGAGTGCATATTCAGGATTGTCTGATTCTGGAACAAAAAGCCTGTCACGTACATTGAAACGGAATGCAAGGCTCAAACCCCTGACGATCTCAGACCTTACAGCATCAGCATAACCGTCGTGCTCCTGCTGGAACTCTCCCGTTACAACGGAAGCAATTACGTCCAAAACCTTGGAGCTGGTCTTTTTGTCCTGGCTTTTAGGAGTGTAGAAAATATCGCCCACATAGAGGTCGAAACAATGGTTTCTGTCAAAGCCTTCCTGCTGGTCCTGAGCCTTTGACTGACTAGGAACCATAAGAAAACATACAGCCAAAACAGTAAGGAGTACTGCAAAATTCAACTTTCTCATAAAAATCTAAGTATTTAATTTGCCTACAAAGATAGGTGAAATTCCATAATAAATCTTTTTTCCCTATTTTTGGAACAATAAACTAATCTTCACAAACAGTATTGTATGAAAAGATTTTTGTTTCCGGTAATTGTCCCGATACTGCTCTGTCTGGTGGCATCGTGTTCCGTTGACAAGGATTACGACCTCAGAGACAAGAACATGGATTATAAGATTAATGCCGGGTCGCAGGTAGCCGTCCCTATTGGCAGTTTCACTACTATAAGAATCAACAGCCTCCTTACCCAGGAAGCCAGGGAGTATTTCCAGAAAGACGAAAACGACGACTTCATCTACGACCCGCAAGGAAAGGTCCTGAAGGACTTTGAACTCGGGCATTATGAACTCCACGGCCTGGAACTGATAGACCTGGGTTACTTCGGCATTCCGGTAATCAAGTTCTATATAACCTTCCACAACTCTCTCCCTTTTGACTTTGAGATGAGCAGCCACGTAATAGACTCGCTTGGCAATCCGATTCCAAACGTGACAGCTATCCTGGACAAGGTAGATCTTCCTGCCGCTACTGAGGATGGACCTGGGCTTGCATACGGCATCCTCACCATAACACCAGAGCAAACCATGTCCGGAATCGGATTTGACGGCTTCAATATTATCCTGAAAGCCAAGTCTATGCCAACGCAATCCATGTTCATTGACAAGCATCTGGGCCTTGGCCTGAAGGATGTCAAGATCCAACTTCCGCAAGGAATCAATTTCAAGATCAAGAAAAAACACCAAGAAGAATAAAACGGATCGCGATGAAAAACTCTATAAGAATCATATTGGCATCTTTTGCATTCCTGACCGCCGTTTATTCCGAGTGTCCGGCCCAGGATCTCCAGAGTGGCTATTTCATAGATAACTACTCCTATTCATACCGCCTTAATCCGGCCTTCACCACCAAGAAGAATTTTATTGGCGGAGTGCTCAGCAATGTCAATGCAGGAACCAACAGCAATGTGGGTCTTTCCACATTTTTCTATCCACACGACGGAAAGCTGGCTACTTTCATGCACCCATCCGTAGGCAGGGAGGAATTCCTGAGTAAACTACATAAAAACAATAAGATAGGAGTTAATGTAAACTACAACCTGGCATCTGTCGGCTATTGGACAAAAGTCAGGGACAGGGATGTTTTCCAGACTTTTGACATCAGTTTGCGTAACAACACTGCCGCAAAGATTCCATTCGGCCTGTTCGATTTCATGAAAGGAGGCGGAGATAGCTTTGTATACGACCTGTCACATGTATATGGATATACCAGGACTTTCCTGGAATTTACCAGTGGCGGCGCTGTAAAGTTTGACAAGCTGACCCTGGGAGCCAGGGCAAAGTTCATCTTGGGAAACAACAAGATCAATATGAAGGTCCACCATATGATAGCCGAGCTTGATGGCCTCAGCTGGAAGGTCCAGTCTTACGGCAGCATCACCGGAGCAGGTGGAGGAATCCGAAACAAAACCAAGAAGGGAGCTCTCAGCGATGATTACGATGCCTTAGATATGGACGGTATTAAGTGGAGTCCATTGGGCCTTGGTGGCGTTGGCGGAGCTATTGACTTGGGAGTCAAATACGAAATCAACGATTACATAAATGTATCGGCATCTGTGATCGACCTCGGTTTCATTGTCTGGAGGAACAAGGTGAACGCTATAAATCTCGGAGAAACCTACATTATCCAGGTAGAAGACATAGATTCCGAGACAGGCAGTATTTTCAACGTTGTCAACAATGTCATAAACAAGTTCAAGAGCGTCTACGAATTTATACCTGAAAAGAAGAACTTCACCACCCAGAGCCTCAGCATTAACCTGAACCTGGGAGCGGAATTCAAGTTGCCTTTCTACAAGAAGATGTCCATAGGTATCCTTGGCTCCACCAGAAACAGCCACATAAACCGTTACAACGAGATTAGGATGTCCCTGAACACCAGCCCGTTAAAATGGCTAAGCCTTTCCCTTACCGGTGCCTATACAAGTTTCGGATGGGAAGTTGGAGGAATGGTCAACGTCTATGCCAAGAAGTTCAGCGCATATCTGGGTACGGACAGCTATTACTTTAACATGAACAGGCAGTTCCTGCCTATCCATGAAGCTAACGCTCACGTAGTGCTTGGAGTCAACTATCTGCTTACCAGAAATCCTTTCAAGCGCCGCCGCTAGAATCTTACCGCTACAAAGAACCTGAGGCTCCAGTCTTCCGTACTCACGTAGTAGGAAGAGTGCTTTCCTACCCTGAAGTAATTGTAGAACAGCGTGGTTCCGGCACTGAACCTGTCGCTGAACGTATAGATTGCAGAAGTCCTGAACATGTGAGAGAAAGAGATGTGAGTCTTTCCTCCGAAAAGGTCCTTGTACCCCTGTTTCTGCATAGAATCCCACCCGTCGTCTGAATCGTGGGCCTTCATTTTGGCGACCGTATTCATAGTTACCAGAAGCATAGGTATTTCAGAAAAGTGCAGTGTCAGCCTTGGAACCGGAACCCAGTTATATGCATAGCCCGCCCCTACGGCAAACTGCTGGATCTTTATCCTGTTAACCCTTCCTAAAGTGTAGGAGAGCCATGGCTCGTAAGAACGGATGCGGGTCTGGTTAAGGGTAAGTCCGGCCAGAAAGCTTCCCGCGCTTTTCTTCTGTACCATAAATCCTCTCATGGCGGCAGAATAGGAGAATTTGGACGGATTGAACAGATAATAGGCGTTCAGTATGATGTTTTCCATAGTAGCCTCTTCCCCCATCAGTTTCATTTCTTCTCCGGACGGAGTGTAATAATCGCCTTTGATGTTCCTGGTAGTGTGATACCTGAACTCGCCTCCGGCAGGAGAAGAGTACAGCTGGAACGACAGGTCTTTCTTGAAGCCCTTTCCGAGGCTCAGCGAATAGCTCAGGCCGTAGCCCATATAGTAAAGGCCGAGGGAGACCTGCTTGTCGGTGTTGGAACGCATGTTTATCACCGAGCGGCCATTGTGGATCTCCTCTTCCTCTATATCCACCAGACGGCTCCTCATGTCAAAGTCCATAACAGAGAAGTATGAGTTGGCAAAAACCGACCACTTCCTTTTGTGGGCACATACATAGTTTGTATCCAGGCCCTTCAGTTCTGCTTTATCGATGTAATGCTTTAACTTGCTGAAAATGTTCTGTGAATAAGATAGTCCGCTAAAGGCAAGCAGGAAAACAAATGATAGAATAACCTTACGCATAACTGTTAAAATCTGATGGCTACAAAGAATCTCATGTTCCAGTCTTCCGTGCTAGCGTAATATGTGGAGTGCTTACCTACCCTGAAAAAGTTGTAGTAAGCGGAATATCCGGCCAGGAACCTGTCGCTGAAGGCATAGCTGACTGATGCCCTGCCCATGTGGCTATATGAGACGTGGGTCTTCTTCCCGAAGAGTTTTTTCTGTGTCTCCTTCTGGCTGTCGCTCCAGTCGTCACCGGTATTCTTGGTGGCGGACTTGGTGGTAATCAACAGCATAGGTATTCCAGAAACGTGGAATGTAAGCCCCTTTGCCGGCACCCAGTTGTAGGCATAGCCTACGCCAAGCGAGAACTGCCTGAGGAAAATCCTGTTTATTCCCCCCATCATTCCCCGTAAGACCGGATCGTATGCAGTCAATCTGCTCTGGTTATAGGTAACGCCGCCCAAAAAGCTGCCTGCGCTCTTTTTCTGGATTTTGGAGTAGCTCATCGCCGATGAATAGGAAAACTTCTTGTGGTTGAACACATAATATGCATTTACTATGAGGTTCTCCATCTTGGCCTCCCCATCCAGGATGCTGAAATCGTATCCGAGCCTCTTTGCGGTCAGTCTGCCATGAATCCTGTCCGTTGTATGGTAAATGAGTTCTCCACCCACCGGAGAAGAGTACAGGGTAAAGGAGAAATTCTTCTTGTAACCTTTGCTAAGATCCTGGGAATAACTCAGGCCGTAGCCCATAAAGTATAGGCCGAGAGAAACCTGGGTCTCCACTCTGGAGTACATGTCCACGGTAACCCTGCCGATACCCTCGATATAGCTTTCCTTCTGGGCATCGCTGTTGCTCCTCAGGTCAAAGTCCAGCTGGGAAAGATAAGTGTTGGCAAATACAGTCCATTTGTATTTCGGTACGCCAATATAGTTGGTGTCTAACCCTCTCAGTTCCCTCTCTTCCAGAAAATTGACCAGTCTGTTCTTCAGCGATACGATTTTCCTCACACCGGTTTCTTCACCGCTTTGGGAGAAAACGGGAGCTGCAAGGAAAAAGCCCAGGATAATTGTCAAAATGAATTTCTTCACGATGTCAAAGTTAATATTTTTTAATTTTGCGTTATCAAAAGGAGTTATGCGTTCTGTCTTTTCAGGATACCGGATACTGGTTCTGGCAGCCGTGATGGCCGCCACTGCTTCCGTCTGTCAGGCCCAGAAAGTTGACAGCCTTGCCCAAAAAGGCAAATGGAGCGGCAACGCAATTGTTTCAGCCGGATACAACTATGACCAATCTCCCTGGAAAGAAATGATTCCGGACCTTAAGCACCAGAGCGCGGATGTAAAGCTGAACCTGAAATACATAAAGAACAACTTCACCTCCACCATCCAGTTCAATTCATCCTGGGATAACCATTGGAAAGCGGCCGAGGGGAGTTCTATCAAAAATAGCGAAGACTTATCCACCAGCTGGTCAGAGATAAAGCATATGGGTAGCAACTACAATCTCAGGACAACCTTCCAGTGGAGAAAGCCCAATACGATATACAATTCGTTTGCAAACCTGAGTTACAACTACACTCACAACAGAAGAAACAACAATACGCTGAATATATCAGCTCTCGAGCTCAGTTTGCAGGGAGAAGACAACAATTCATACACTTTTTCTTCCGGAGGAGGCTTCAACCTGACCAGAAAACTTGCCAGGGACAAAAGGCTGTTCGCTGAGTTGAATTTCGGTTATACTAACATTGACCGTTACATCGAGTTTTCAACCCTCAGCACAAATGAAGGCACAGTAAACAAGATATACCGCAAGACTCCTTTCACCATTGGTCTCAGATCAGATTCCAGAGTTTTTCTGAGCACCCCTAACACATTCAATATCAAAAACCTCAACACAGAGGCCGGAGGTTATTTTTCCATAACCTACGACAATGAAAAAAACAGGGGAGCGTATATTTCCGATCTGGGCAACAAGGATTCGTGGGTGGACAGCCTTAAACTTCGGGAAACATTCAGATACGGAGTTATGAACCTGAGTCCTTATCTGAAAGCGGATTATTCGTACAAGTATCTGAAACTCAAGCTGGATGCTACTCTTCAGTTTTATGCGGATAAACTGACCAACAAGGACGAACACCAGTCATACGACTTCAAGAACCCTGCACTCTACGGAACCGGCGAGGTGGAATTGAGAATGGCGGAAAACCACTTTTTTGCCATCGGATACCTGACTTCGATCCGGCGCCCGACATACCTGCAGCTTTGCTGGTACACAAGAGAGGGAGCCTTCCCGGACCAGTACATAGTGGGAAATCCTAAGCTTAAAGTCACCCGCTCCTTTAGGAACATCTTTTCTTACAGAATACGTTTCAGAAAGTTCTCGAGCGAACTCTCTTCATCCTTTACCCGCAATCTCAGAGAGGTGGAGCAGACTTTTTATGAAGATTATATCGGCTCGAGGAAAGTCAAGTTCTTCACCTGGGTGAATACATCCTACAGCAAGATATGGAATACCGCCTACTACCTAAGGTACGACACCAAAAGGTACTACCTGAGGGCAGACTTCAGTTATTACGATTATAAAGGCAAGGCAAAAACAGCCGGCACTGTCAAGAAAGACCATTACTGGACAGCCAAGGCTTCCGGCGGATTCAACTTCAAAAGAGGATGGAGCCTGTCTTCAGACATATCCTACCGCAGCAAGGTATCGAGAGCCTTCTACTCCTACGACAAGTATTACACACTTAACTGCCGCATAGAGAAGAAGTTCAACCGCCACACAATATTCCTGGAAGGAAGAGACCTTCTGGAGCAGAAGATGACCACCAAATATGTTTCAGAAGATGAAAGCAATATCTGGTCGGAAACCGCCTATAACAACCGCAGGTTCTTCCTGGTTGGATATATTTTCAATTTCTAGCGGATCAGTCCGCAAATACCATCTCGTTAAACAGATAACCGGCGTGCCCTATCTGCTCGATGTTGAACAGCAGGTATCTTATATCAATAGAGATGTTTCTGCATACCGAAGGGTCATATACGATGTCAGACATAGTTCCCTCCCATACTCTGTCGAAATTGATTCCGATCAGGTTACCGTCTGCATTAATGACAGGGCTGCCTGAGTTTCCGCCAGTAGTATGGTTGGTGGCCAGGAAGCAGACAGGCTGGTTATCGTGCCCGCCTTCTGCGTATATATC
>R25__coassemble_278_pt1 | contig 32384 bp, 23 predicted proteins | sample R25__metabat2_low_PE_028 | metagenome-assembled genome bin R25 | reverse complement strand
TCTACACGGGTCTTGAGCCAAATACTCTGAAACCTTTGTTCGTAGAGAAGGACATCGAGCGGCAGCGGCAGCAGAAATCCTATTTTTTCAAGAAATAGGTCAAATTGTTTTGCGATTCAAAAAAATACCTTATAATTGCAATACAAAATATACCCGACCTATTTTTAATCTTTTGAAAGTGACTACTGTTAAGAAGACTCAGAAAAAGGAGGCTGCAAAGGCTCCTGCCAAGAAGGCTGCCGTAAAGGCTCCAGCCAAGAAAACTGCCGTTAAAGCTCCGGCTAAGAAGGTTGTAGCCAAAGCTCCGGCAAAGAAAGTTGCTGTAAAGACACCAGAAAAGAAGGTCGTGGCAAAAGCGCCTGTAAAGAAAGCCCCGGCCAAGGCTCCTGAAACCAAGCCGGTTGTCAAGGCACCTGTAAAGAAACCGGTTCAGCCTGAATCCAATCTCGACAAGAAAATAATAAAGCCAAATACAGTTTCAACAAAAGCCGGTTCTCCTGTGGTAATGACTACAGAAAGACCTAAGAACGTGGGTGTTCCGGCTTCTATGCAGCATAAGAGAAGGCTCGTTGTAAGCTACTCCAAGATGAAGGAGGAAGTTGCCGCCGCTTTCAAGGAAAAGTATCCGAAGGGCTATTCAGACTATATGGGCGACCTGTTCAGGGTTGAACCTCCAATCGGCGATCCTTTCTACGCAATTACCTTGGAAACGGAAGATTCCGTATATCTTATCAAGATGGTTGTGAATGTAGACAAGGCTGAGGACGCCCAGAAGAGTCTCTTCCCTGATGCCGACGCTTCGGATGACATTCCAACCGAGGGCGAGACCTTCCCGGATGACAATACGGAGAATATGTCGGACTCTGACGATGACACCGAGTAGCCGTCCAAATATTTTCAAAAGGATATCACACTCTGTTAGAGTATGGCTGGAGAGGATGCCCGAGACCCGGGAGGTCCTCCTCCTTGCTTTTATAGTGGGCCTTGGATGCGGTCTTGCAGCAACTTTGCTGCTGGAAGCAATCCATCTGGTACAGTGGGTTTTAGTGGGATGGTTCAAGACTCCGGCTTCAAGCTGGCTCTACCTGGTTTACCCTGGAGTAGGTATGCTTATAGCTTACCTGCTTGTAAGATATCTGATAAAAGACAATATCGGTCATGGAGTTACCAAAGTCCTGCTGGCAATCTCAAGATACGATTCCAAGATCAAGCCCCACAACACCTGGTCTTCTGTACTCACAAGCGCCATTACCATAGGTTTCGGAGGCAGTGTGGGAGCGGAGGCCCCGATAGTGTATACCGGTGCTGCAATCGGCTCAAACATAGGCCGGAAGGCTGGTCTTACATACAAGAGCGTAACCCTTCTGCTGGGATGCGGAGCGGCTGGCGCCATTGCCGGAATCTTCAAGGCTCCTATGGCGGGAGTGCTGTTCACCCTGGAGATACTGCTGTTCAATATGTCGATGACCAGTATCCTTCCCCTTGTGTTGAGCAGCGTTACCAGCACAACGGTTACCTATCTTCTTATGGGAGATGCGGTTGCGTTTGACAACACACTCACTCCGTTCATTCTGGGCAATATTCCGTTCTACATGATATTTGGAATACTCTGCGGCTTTGCGTCACTGTATTTCACCAGGACAACGCTGTATACGGAAGATAAGGTGAAAGCCATCGCCAACCCTTTCACCCGCTGGGCTCTTTGCGCAATAGGACTGGGAATAATGATTTTCCTTTTTCCTCCGCTCTACGGCGAGGGTTATGGAGTGCTTACAGATTTGCTCAACGACAACGATATGCACTCTGTGGGAAATACCGTATTCGCATCGCTGTTTGAATGGCCTTGGACCCTTCCTATATTCTTTGCCTTGGTATTCCTGGTTAAGGTGTTCTCCATGAGTTTCACCAATGCCGGCGGCGGAGTGGGAGGAACCTTCGGTCCTACGCTGTTCATGGGCGGAATCTTTGGCTTCGTGATTGCCCGCAGCTCCAATCTGCTGGGTCTGGACCTTCCTGAAACCAACTTTGTGCTGGTTGGAATGGCAGGCCTTATGGCAGGCGTCATGCAGGCCCCTCTGACTGCGATCTTCCTTATCGCCGAGATAACAGGAGGTTACACCCTTCTTATGCCTCTGATCATTACCTCGGCAATATCTTATGCTACTATCCGGATATTCGAGCCTTATTCCATCTATACCAAGCGAATTGCCAAGAGAGGATACCTTCTCACCCACGATTCGGACAAGGCCGTGCTCACCCTTCTGAAAATAGATAATGTGCTGGAAACCAATTTCTCTCCGATAGAGGAAGGGGCAACATTGGGAGATATACTGCCTGTTATATCTAATTCAAGCAGAGATATTTACCCGGTTCTTGACAAAGAGGGCCGGCTGCTTGGCACAGTTTGGCTCAACGATGTGAAGAAAGACATGTTTGACAGCTCCAATTACTCCAGACCGGTTTCGGACTATATGGAAAAGGAGGAAATCTGTGCCCATTACGATGACAGGATGGAGGATGTTATGAATAAATTCGAGCAGACCGGCGGCTGGAATCTTCCTGTTATAGACAAAGAAGGCAAATGGAAGGGCTTTGTATCAAAGTCCCATATATTCTTTGCCTACAGGGAAAGGCTCCATGAAGTTAGTCACGACTGATTATGAATACACTTTACATAAATTTCATAGCGGATAAGCTGGGTGTAAAGCCTTGGCGGGTAGAGAACTGTATCCAGCTCCTGGAAGAAGGGGCGACTGTTCCTTTCATTTCACGTTACAGGAAAGAGGCCACCGGAACGATGACAGACGTGGAGGTGGCAGAGACCAATTTCCATTACCAGAAGTTCCTGGAACTGGACAAGAGGAAAGAGGCTGTGGCCAAGAGCATTGAAGAGCAGGGCAAGATGACGGATGAACTGAAGGGCTTGATAGACAGTTGCGTGGAAGCACAGAGACTGGAAGATATCTATCTGCCGTATCGTCCGAAGAGACGAACCAGAGCTTCAGTGGCTAAGGAAAAAGGGCTGGAACCGCTTGCACAGAAGATGCTTTCCCTTCAGGTAGAGGACATCCGGAAAGAGGCGGAGAAGTTTGTCAAGGAAGGGGTTGCAGATGTGGATGAGGCCCTTCAGGGAGCCCGCGACATCATCGCCGAGCAAATTTCAGAGAACATAGAGATTAGGGAAGAACTCCGTTCTTATTACGGAAGGAGCGGTGTACTCAAGACAAAACTCATAAAGGGTAAGGAGGAAGAAGGGGAGAAATACAGCAACTACTTCAATTACTCGTCCTATCTTTCCAAAATGCCTTCTCACAGGGTACTCGCGATTCTAAGGGCAGAGAACGAGAAGATTCTGTCTGTGAGGGTGGAAACTGATCCTCAGATATCGCTGAAGATAATCAACAGATTGTTCTACAAAGGGAAAAGATATCCCGCCCGCCAGCTTTTTGATGAGCTGAAACTTGCTCAGGAAGATAGTCTTACTCGTCTTTTGGATCCTTCCATCGAGAACGAGACCCTGAAGGCGACCAAGGAAAGGGCAGACCTGGAAGCTGTTAAGGTTTTCGGAGAGAATCTCAAGCAGCTGCTTCTGGCAGCTCCGGTCGGACAGAAAAGGACTATGGCCATAGACCCTGGTTTCAGGACAGGTTGCAAGGTGGTTTGCCTGGATGACAAAGGAGAACTGCTGCATCACGATGTAATCTTCCCGCATCCTCCGGTTAATCAGAAAATGGAGGCTATGCGCAAGGTTATGGAAATGGCGGAAAAATATGATATTGAGGTAATCGCGATAGGTAATGGAACGGCAGCCAGGGAAACCGAGGCCTTCATCCGCCGACTGAGTTTCGACAAACCTGTTAAGATTTATTCTGTAAGCGAAGATGGAGCATCAATCTATTCAGCTTCAGAGACTGCCAGGGAAGAGTTCCCACAAGAGGATGTTACCGTAAGGGGCGCGGTTTCGATCGGACGACGCCTTATGGACCCCCTGGCCGAACTGGTGAAAATAGACCCTAAGTCTTTGGGAGTGGGTCAGTACCAGCATGATGTGGACCAGACTCTTCTGAAGCAGAAACTGGACGATGTGGTGGAATATTGCGTTAACACTGTGGGCGTCAACTTGAACACTGCCAGCAGGCACCTGCTCTCGTACGTTTCCGGAATCGGTCCAGCGCTTGCTTCCAACATAGTGAGTTACAGGGCTTCCAACGGTGCGTTCTCTTCAAGGGGACAGCTTATGGAGGTGCCTCGTCTTGGGCAGAAGGCCTATCAGATGGCTGCCGGTTTCCTCAGGATTCCTGGAGCCGATAATCCTCTGGACAATTCCGCAGTCCATCCAGAACGTTATGCCCTGGTTGAGAAAATGGCTAAGGATGCCGGATGTAAGGTATCTGACCTTATCGGCAACACTCAGAAGATTGACTCGATGAATCTTGAAGATTATGTCTCCGACAATGTGGGGCTTCCTACCCTTAAAGACATAGCCCAGGAGCTGAAAAAGCCTGGAAGGGATCCAAGGGAAAGCGCCAAAGACTTTGAGTTCTCTTCTGAAATATCTACCATTGAGGACCTTAAGGAAGGTATGGTTCTTCCAGGAATAGTCACGAACCTTACGGCTTTCGGAGCCTTCGTAGATATAGGAATCAAACAGAACGGACTTATCCACATATCCAATATGGGGAAGAAATATGTCCGTGACGCTTCCGAGGTGCTGAAACTTCACCAGCAGATTACGGTGAGCGTAATGGGCGTGGATCTCCGCCGCCAGAGGATACAGTTGAGGCTAGTCGAGTAGAAAATGGCCTCTTTCTGATTATATTTGTAAGATTAAACAAAATACCATTATGTCAGACAAGCTGGTTGTCATACCTACATACAATGAGAAGGAGAATATAGAGAAAATCACCCGCAAGGTATTTTCTCTGGACGGGAATTTCCATATACTGATTGTAGACGACGGTTCTCCGGACGGGACCGCAGATATTGTCAAGGGTCTTCAGGCTGAATTCCCTGAGCGGCTTCACCTGATCCAGCGGAGCGGAAAACAAGGTCTTGGAACTGCATATATTACCGCCTTCAAATGGGCTTTGGAAAAGGGATACGGTTATGTGTTCGAGATGGATGCGGATTTTTCACATAATCCTGATGATCTGATTCGCCTTTACAAGGCATGTGCAGAAGACGGGGCGGACCTTTCCATCGGTTCCCGTTACTGCAATGGCGTGAGTGTAATCAACTGGCCTATCGGAAGGGTCGTGATGAGTTACTTTGCATCTTATTATGTGCGTAAGGTACTCAGGATGAAAGTCTATGACTGCACCGCAGGTTTTGTCTGCTATACCAGCAAGGTCCTTCAGACCCTGGACTTGGACAAGGTCAGGATGAAGGGCTATGGCTTCCAGATAGAGATGAAGTACTCCACTTACAAACTGGGCTTCAAGATAAAGGAAGTCCCGATCATTTTCGTGGACCGCAAGGAGGGAACCTCCAAGATGAGTTCAGGTATCTTCGGCGAAGCCTTCTGGGGAGTCATCGCGATGAGATTCAGAAAGATACGGCCTAAAACACAGTGATATGGACCTGCTGCTCAGAAACGGAACCATTGTCAATGAAGGCGAAGTCTTCAAGGGCAGCATTGTCATAAGCGGGGAAAGGATTTCCCGCATAATCAGGGAAGAGGATTGTCATAGGATGGATTTTCCCGGAATGGAAATTCTGGATATGACGGGTCTTCATATCTTCCCTGGTGTTATTGATTCCCATGTGCATTACAGGGAACCTGGCGACGGACGCAAGGGAACTATTGAAAGTGAAAGCCGTGCTTCCGTACTGGGCGGAGTGACTTCCTTTATGGATATGCCAAACAATACTCCTCCGGCTCTTACTCTTCCTCTTCTTGAAGAAAAGTACTCCATCGCGGAGGAAACCTCATATGCAAATTATTCCTTCTACCTTGGAGCTGGTAGGGATAACCTCCAGGAGATCAAGCGTATGAATCCTAAGGATATTTGCGGGGTGAAGCTTTTCATGGGGTCCAGCACGGGGAACCTGGCTGTTGAAGACAGCGATGCCGTCGAAAACATTTTCAGATACTGCCCGACCCTTCTTGCTGTCCATTGCGAAGACAACGGCATTATTTCGGCCAACCTGAACAAGGCGATAAAAAAATACGGGGCTGAAATACCGGCGAAAGAGCATCAGTACATACGAAGTGCCGCCGCATGTCTGAAAAGCTCTAAAAAAGCCATAGAATTGGCGAAAAAGCACAACACCAGGCTGCATATCCTTCATATTACGACAAAGGAAGAGGCTGAAATGCTTGCTGATTTAAACAATCCGTCTATAACCGGCGAGGCATGCCCTACGTATCTTTGGTTCTCCAGTAAGGATTACGAGAATTACGGCAACCTTATAAAATGCAACCCTTCCATAAAATCCGAGGAAGATATGTTTGTACTGCGCAAGGCCCTCAAAGAAGGCGTTTTGAAGACAGTAGGCAGCGATCATGCCCCGCATCTGCTTTCGGACAAGCTCAAACCTTATACCGAGTGCCCGTCCGGAATTCCACTGGGCCAGTACTTGTTCCAGATCATGCTTGCTCTGGCAAATGAAGGAGTGTTCTCCCTTGAAGATGTGGCAGACAGGACGGCTCACGGTCCGGCAAGATGCTTTGAGTTGAAAGACAGGGGATTTATCCGTGAGGGATATTATGCGGACTTGGCTGTGGTTGACCTTGGAAAAGAGTACGCAAAGCTTTCCGCTCCCGCTTCTCTTTGCGGCTGGAGTCCGTTTTCAGAAAAAGAGATGTCATTCCCTTGTTCGGTAATCCATACTTTGGTAAACGGGTGCTTTGTGGTCAAGAACGGAGAATTGACGGGTGACCGCCACAGTCTCAGACTAAAATTCGACAGATGATGGAACGTAAAGGCTTGTGGAAAGCATACATACTGGCAATTGTTTCAATAACCGCGTGGGGATTTTCCTTTGTGTGGGAAGATTTCCTTATCAAGAACAATGTCGAGATTTTCACCTTTATCTTCGAAAGGATGATCCTTGCCGCTGTCATTATGTGGATAGCAGGGGGGATTCTCGGGAAAATACAGAAGATCCAGAAGGGCGACATGAAATGGATGTTCCTTCTGGGCTTCGGCGAGCCTTTCATCTATTTCCTCGGCGAAAACTTTGGAATCAAATACACCTCGGGAGTGATGGCGGCCATAATCATCGCCACCATACCGCTTTTCTGCACGGTTGTAGACAGGATACTCTACAAGTTCAGGCTCTCTCTGACCAAGGTACTGGGATGCCTGCTTTCCCTTCTTGGCATTGCGCTTTTCATGATGGAAAAGGCCGGTGCGGGTTCTTCACAGCTCAAAGGCATATTGCTGCTGCTTTTCTTCGCAGTAGGCGGAGCTTTGATATACGGCTATGTAACAAACAAGATGATAAGTCGTTACAATCCTATGACAATTGTGACGTACCAGTTCTCGTTTGGTGCTTTGCTGTTTTTGCCGTTCTTTTTGCTTTTCGGCCTGAAGGGACTTACTCCTGAGTTCTTCTCTATGCCGGTCCAGTCAAAGATAATGGCGCTTGCAGTGCTTTGCTCTTGCGTATGCTTCGGGCTTTGGGCGTTCTGCACGGGAAAACTTGGCGTTACGAGAGTGAACATATTTTCGGCTCTGATTCCTCTTGTAAGCGCAACCGCATCCTATTTCCTCTATCCAGGCCAGGAAACTTTCACTCTCCTGAAGATTGTGGGCATCGTCCTGACAATTATGGGAGTCATTATAGTCCAGATAGTTAAAGACAAACAAATACAGTCATGAAAAAGATCCTTATTATTTTTGCAGCCATATTGCTGCTTGCCTCCTGCAAGGAAAAGAAAAACTTTGCCGTAGATCCGGCTGGTTACGATTTCTCCGAAGTCCTTGCTTACGGCAGTCCTTTCAAGCTGGGTATAATCGGTGAAGATTTCACCAGGCTTCAGGTTTATTACGCTAGTGTAACCAAGACAGATGCCACGCATTACGCGGTAAAGGGATTCTCCAAGGTCTGGGACAATGTCCAGTCTTTCGATGGTGTCATTGAACTGAAGTCCATCTCGAAAATAGTCCCTGAACCAGATGAGAACGGGGAGTATGTGACAGATCATGTAGACAATCACGATGCATATTTTCTTGAGTGCAGTTACAGTTTCCCTCAGGCCGACGGGGAGTTCCACGGAAAGAGCCTGAATGATATTTATTTCAAGGACGGAAAGGTTTTCACCGATGACTGTTACGAAAGTGCAGACGGATATGATAACAACCAGCATATCGGTACTTTCACCTACACCAACGGCAAGGAGACCGTTGCCAACTGGGGCGCCTGGCGCATTCCTGAGTCAGACGACTTGGACCAGGGAGTAGGGGAATTTGTCCCGAGTGAAAAATATCGTGACAACGGCTGGGGAACATACTACAATGCGCTCTTCAATTACGAAGAAGGTGAATTGAATCAGCTTATCAGAGTTAATTCCATCTTTGAAGAATGCAGGCAGTGGTGGGATCCCGAGGCTCCAAAACTCGATCTTGAGGTTGTGGACAGTCATTTTGAAGTGGCGGTGACAACCCCTGCCGGAAAGCATACATATCATTTCCCTTCAATGTATCCTCCTGAGTACAAGGACATAAACTTTGATGGTTATATGGATCTCTACCAGACCGGAGACGAGGAGCGGCACGATGAAGGGGCCTGCTATCTCTATAACCCTCAGACAAAGGAATTTGAAAACTGCCCGTCCTTCCATGACATCCTTCACGTGGACCATCTTGCGGTTTTCCCTGAGGAAAAAGTCCTTATGACCAGCCATAACTTTGCTGAAAAGGGAGAATTCTTCTACTATCTCTATAGATTCGAGAACGGCAAGTTTGTCCAGGACGGAACCGTGATGGAAAAAGACAGCATCTTTTATGAATACGACAAGGACGGCAACCTTATCCATCAGGGAGAATATCCGACCGACCTTTCCAGAATCTGGGGCGTCTGCTTTGCAAACTGATAACCTTCAAGACTATGAAAAAGCTTTTTTCCACCCTGGCCATATTGCTGGTTCTGCCGCTGTCGGCTATATCGCAGGGCAAATTTGCGGTAAATCCTGAAAGGTATGACTTTACCGGGGTGTTCATGGCAGATTCTCCATTCCGCCTAGGAATCCTCGGCAAGGAATACAAGAGGCTGCAGATTTATTACGAGTCTGTAACCAGGCAGACACCAACCGCTTACACAGTCAAAGGATATTCCAACGCCGCTGGCAACGTTTGCCCTTTTGAGGGAACGCTCAAGATTGTATCCACCTCAGTCCAGAACTCTGAGGATTTTGATGCAGATCACAATGTTTATTTTCTCGAGGCGTCTTATAGTTTCAAGGAAACCGGCGGAACAGGCACCGGAACATTCTCCGGCAAGGCCGTATTTGATTTCTGGATCAGCGACAACAAGCCTATGATCGAGGACGGAATGTTCGGGGCAGACGGCTATTGCAACAGCCAGTATGAGGGCTTCTGGACTTCAGACAAGACCAAGGTCAAGAAAATTGCCAACTGGGGATCCTGCCGCATTCCCGGCAGCGGCGACCTGGACCAGGGGGTAGGAGAGTTCGTCCCTGACGAGAAATACCGCTCCAAAGGCTGGGCTGATTACTTCAACGCCATCTTCAGCCAAAACGAGGAAGTTCAGGTTAATGCCAACTTCAGAGAGCAGTCCAAATGGTGGGACAAAAAAGCTCCAGTACTTGTCTATAAAAAGGCTCCCAAACCTGTCATTAACGTTTACAAGAAGAACGGGCAGGCCCAAGGTGCCCTCATCCAGACATTGAGTCTCAAAGTATCTGAAACTCCGGAATATTGGGATTTCAACGAGGACGGGTATAAAGAGATTATACAGCTCTGCGACGACGGCAAGCTATATGTCTGGAGTCCTAAGGACGGCAAGTTCTACAATGTGCCTTCATATGACTTTGTCAAGTATAAAGGCTATCTGACCTACAAGCCGGAGCTCCAGAGGTATTTTACCACTCATTACGACAATTCTACCCAGGCCCACTACTTCTATATGTACAGTTATCGCAGAGGAACTGATCCTTCCCAGGATGCCATTGTCTATGAAGGCAGCATATCCGAAAAGGACGGAATCTGGTCAGAATATGACAAATACGGCCAGACTTTACACGACAAGGTAAACAGCCCTGAGAAACTCTCCAAAATCTGGTCAGATTACATCAGGCTCACGATGGCCCTGTAGCACCAAGGTGGTCGATATTTTCGACCACCTTTGCTTTCTCATTTTCTTTCATTCTTATTAAGTTTCTTCCTGACTTGTCCCACCTCCTCCGCCAACTGGGCGGAAGACGGAATATAAAGTTCATAACGACTCGCCATAATTGTCTTGTTGTCTTCCGGCAATGCCATCTTTACCACAGTATCGTTTTTGCTGGAACACAGCAAAATCCCTATAGTCGGATTCTCTTCTTTCAGTTTCTCGCACCGATCGTAATAATTAACATACATCTGCAGTTGCCCTAAATCCTGATGGGTAAGTTTTCCGGTCTTTAACTCTACAATCACAAAACATTTTAACAATCTGTTATACAGCACAAGATCAACAAAGAACTCGTCATCCTCCAGCAAGATTCTTCTTTGACGGGCCACAAAAGAGAAACCCTTTCCCATTTCCAGCAAGAACTCTGCAAGGTGGTCTATTATCGCACTCTCGATATCTTTCTCATAGTATGATGGCTTTCTCTCCAACCCCAGAAACTCAAGCATCATAGGGTCTTTAATAACTTCCTGAGGACTCTCCGGAATCCTTTCGCGCCTTGCTACCGCCAATACAGCCTCCTTGTCATTACTCTTCAAAAGCCTCTCATATAGCCCTGAGTTAATCTGCCGCTCGAGTTCACGGCTATTCCACCCATTATTCACCGACTCAAGTTCATAATACTCCCGTTTAAATTCATCTGAAATAGCTATAAGTAACTTATACTGAGTCCAATTCAATTGTGTCCGCAATGCGGACACAATTGGATAGACCTTATAGAATTGTCTACTCTTATGAAGTTGTCTACTTCCAAATCCGCTCCCATACTCCGGTTCCAGCCGCTCCGCAAGCCTCTTTATCAGATAACTCCCATACTCGGCCCTGGCCTTTCCTTGCTGCTCCTCCTCAAATATCCTGCGACCGATATTCCAGTACATCTGCACACGGCAGAAGTCCACGCTCCTTACAGCCCCTTCTCTTGCTTTGTCGATAATCCCCCTTATCTCTCCAACAAAACCTTCTTTGATAGTTTTCATCTCTTTCATAACCAAGCATTTATTAATTCGCTCCCGCAAATCTAACCTCCTAACCCTCTATCCACCAAACCATCCGATACGTTTTACCCTGTCCGCCCAAAAGATTTTACAATTCCGGAATAATCCCAAACAATACCCAACAATCCCAAACAATCCTGGATTTTCCTCAGCGATTTCAGGATTGGTCAGGCGTTTCTTGGGAAAAATGGGACAATTTTGGTATATTTGAGAGCATTTTGGTAAGAGCGGATCCTGAATCCATCTCATCCGCGACCTTTTCAATGTGCAGACATGTTTGTTATAGAAAGCGTTTTAGCTTTTATTCCGTCTAATCGAATCTGGAAAATTCAAATACACACGGAGTAATGGTAAACGCTGCACTGGCTATTCTGTTGGGCTTGCCCTCTTTATAGCAGGGTGCGGGTGTGCCTAAATTATTCGTGTGTATGGCTTTCCAGAGCCTGACGAGAGTCAGGTGCCAGATTAGACGAGTAAAAGTAAGTTACCCGCACTTTTTGCAATGAATTATCCGGAGCAGTTTGATAACATAAACAAGCGTTTGATTGATGACCTTAAAGTTTCGCTTACTTATGGGTCAAAGGTTTCTATTGCTGCCGCCACTTTTTCTATATATGCCTACGAAGCATTAAAGGCTGAACTTGAAAAGGTTGAGCAACTTCGCTTCATTTTCACCTCACCCGCTTTTAACCAAGAGCAAACAAAGAAACAAAAACGCGAGTTTTATATCCCAAAGCTTAATAGGGAGAGGACCTTGTATGGATCTGAATTCGAGATTAAGCTAAGAAACAATCTAACACAAAGAGCTGTAGCAAAAGAATGTGCCGAATGGATCCGCCGCAAAGTAAAGTTCAAATCAAACGTTTCTCCTTTGTTCATGCAAGGTTTCTTCAATCTTGAGAACGAAGGGGAAATGTGTACATATATGCCTTTCAATGAATTTACTACTACAGAGTTAGGCTGTGAGAGGGGGAACAATATGTTTCAGCTGATACAACGGATTCAATATCCAATGTCTGCAGCCTACTTTAGTAATTTCAACGATTTTTGGCAAGATCGGGAGAAGTTTGTTGATGTTACAGATAAAGTAATTGAAAACGTTGAGAATGTCTATCGTGAGAACGCTCCAGAATTCATTTATTTTATTACACTGTACAATATCTTCAACGAGTTTCTAGAAGATATTAATGAAGATGTTCTTCCAAATGAGGCAACAGGATTCAAGACATCTCAAATCTGGAACAAGCTCTATAATTTCCAGAAAGATGCGTCTTTGGCTATTATCAACAAACTGGAAACTTACAACGGTTGTATTCTGGCTGATAGCGTAGGACTTGGCAAGACATTCACGGCCCTATCTGTTATAAAATACTATGAAAACAGAAATAAGTCTGTTCTGGTATTATGTCCTAAGAAACTTTACGAGAACTGGAATACATACAAGAGCAACTATAAGAATAACCCGCTGGAAAAAGATCGCCTGAGGTATGATGTGCTGTTTCATACAGACTTGTCTAGGGATCAGGGGAAGAGCAATGGATTGGATTTGGCTTTGCTCAATTGGGGCAATTATGATCTGATAGTCATAGATGAAAGCCATAACTTCCGCAACGGCGGCAAGATAACCACAGATATCGATGATGATAACCCAAGGGAGAACCGTTATCTGCGCCTGATGAACAAGGTTATTCGTTCTGGGGTAAGAACAAAGGTTCTGATGCTTTCTGCTACTCCTGTCAATAACAGATTCAACGATCTAAAGAATCAGCTACAACTTGCGTACGAAGGCCGCCAGGAACTTATTAATGACAAACTCGATGTTGACAGGTCAATAGAAGATATTTTCCGTTTTGCCCAGACACAGTATAATCACTGGTCAAAGATTCCTGATTCAAAGGAGCGTACAGCAGAACGGCTCTTGGAAATGCTTCCTTTTGATTTCTTTCAGGTTCTTGATGCCGTTACAATAGCCCGTTCTAGAAAGCATATAGAGAGGTATTACGATACAGAAGACATTGGTCATTTTCCTGCCCGTCTGAAACCGGTGTCTAAACGTCCGCATCTGACAGACCTGGATGAGGCTATTACATACAAAGAAATTGCCGGACAGCTAGATGAATTGAACCTAAGTGTTTATGCTCCATCTGATTACATTCTTCCGTCCAGACGCTATAAGTATGAAATAGACAAAGACGGCAGCGGCAGTCATCTGGGAATGTCTGGCAGAGAGAAAGGTCTGAAGAAACTGATGGCAATCAACTTGCTCAAGCGTCTTGAATCTTCCGTCAATTCTTTCCGTCTGACTCTTTTGCGAATCAAGGAGCAGATAGATCAGACGTTGTCATATATAGAGGATTACATAGATAACAGGAATGAATCAAATCTTACTCTTCAGACTCTAGAAGGAATGTTTGACGGAGAAGACAGTGAAAATGATTTTCTGGTTGGCGGCAAAAAAACCCAAGTGTCTCTTTCTGATATGGATTGCATTTCCTGGCGGAGGGATTTGAAGGCCGACCAGGATATTATAGGTCTTTTGCTGCTGATGATTAAGGATATAACTCCTGCTCACGACAGCAAGCTTCAGATGCTGATAGAAAATCTTCGTTACAAGTTTGCTAATCCAATAAATGGCAATATCAAAAAAGTCCTGATATTCACGGCTTTCTCTGATACTGCCGAGTATCTTTACGATAATCTTTACAAAGCAATTAAAGACAATGCGGGGCTCCACACCGGCTTAGTTACTGGTGATAGGCTTGCATCTACCATAAAAGGTGTAAAAGCAGATTTCAATACTATTCTAACTCTCTTTTCTCCTATTTCCAAAGAAGCCGATAAACTGCTTCCGGAGCAGAACGACAGGATAGATGTACTCATTGCAACAGATTGTATCAGCGAGGGACAGAATCTCCAGGATTGTGACTATCTGATTAATTATGACATTCACTGGAATCCTGTGAGGATTATTCAGCGATTTGGCCGTATAGACCGCATAGGTTCCCATAATGATAAAATCCAGCTTGTCAACTATTGGCCAGATATAGAACTTGACGATTACCTGAGCCTCAAAGGGCGTGTAGAAGCCAGAATGACAGGTGTCAACATTACAGGTGCCGGTAACAGCAATGTCTTGCTTTCAGATGAGGAACAGGCCGATCTGGAGTATAGAAAAAAGCAACTTAAGCGTTTGCAGGAAGAAGTTGTTGACCTTGAAGACATGGATACCGGAATCAATATCATGGATCTGGGCCTAAACGAATTCCGTCTAGATTTGCTTGCTTATGTGAAGGATAATCCTAATATAGACCATACACCGTATGGAATGTCTGCTGTTGTGCCTTCAAGCTCAAATGCAAAGCCTGGTGTCATCTTTATCCTGAAGAATAGGAATAACGCCATTAATATCAACAAACAGAACTTGCTTCATCCGTTCTATATGGTTTACCTTTCAAAAGAGGGAGAAACACTGGTTGACCATCTTTCACCAAAGAAACTCTTGGATATTATGCGTTCCTCTTGCAAGGGAAGAACTGAACCTGACCTCAAATTGTGCCGCCTTTTTAACAAAGAGACCAGAGATGGCAGGCGGATGGAAACTTACAGCCAGCTTCTCCAAAAAGCGGTTGAAACAATAATCAGCAAAAAAGACGAGAGTGACCTTGAAAGCCTTTTTTCATCTGGTGAGACAACAGCTCTTGTCGGTAATATCAATGGCCTCGATGACTTTGAACTGATTTGTTTCCTAGTAATAAAGGAAGGAGGTGCTCGTGGATAACATTCTGAATTATCCGCAAGGTACCATCGTCAATCGCGTAGTGCCTAAGACGATGTTCTACAAGTTCATGGAGGTGAATCCTCGCATGAAGACACACTTCGTGAACGATGTGGTGAACATCACTTGGCTCTACAAATTATCTGCTGGCACACTGAATGTCATAGACACAGACAACCTCAAAGAGATTGAGATATTTGTGGCACAGCTCAAACAGCCGGACTGTCCTCCTGACTTGTTTTCTTTCATTGATTCGAACATGCCGCATCATATCGTTTTCATTCTGACACATAAAGAGAGCGCTATGCTGCTGATTAATTACAAGGACTGGGCGGATCAGACACATACTCATTTCAAAATTAATCAGACGTTCTCTTCTCCTTGGGCAGCCATTGCCGAACTCTCTCTTGCTGTACAAGGTCAGTCATTGCAGAGAATCTATGACAACTTCGTGGCACAGATAAGCGGCATTGGTGAACATAAAGCCGGTACTATGGCTGAGATTGTTGCTCTGAAGCAAGTCATCTCCAAAGCGGAAACTGAGCTGCTTGCCATGCAGAAAAAGATGCGTCTTGAGCCACAGCTCGACGTTCAGATACAGATGAATAATCAGGTGAAGGTAAAGCGCAAGGAATTGAAAGAACTCAAAAAGAAACTGGAAAATCTAAAATAACAATATATGGAACATCCTAAACATATCGCTATGGAAACGGCCAATGGCTCACAACTGAATCTTGATTCACTCTATAAGATTGCGCCATCGTGCTTCACTGAAGCAAAAGACGAGAATGGCAATATCCGCAAAGTTGTGGACTTTACAAAACTGCGCTTGCTTCTCGGTGATGATACAGTAGAGGACGCCCCTGAAGTTTACGATTTCACCTGGGTTGGCAAACGTGCTGCCTTACAGGAGGCTGCCGCGCCTATTCGCAAGACTCTGCGTCCATGCAAAGAAGAATCTGTAGATTGGGACACCACGCAGAACCTTTACATTGAGGGCGACAACCTTGAGGTTCTGAAACTTCTCCAGAACTCTTATATGGGCAAGGTCAAGATGATATACATCGACCCGCCATACAATACTGGGAAGGACTTTATATATATGGATAAACGACATATGTCCGAATCTGATTATGAAGAACAAATAGTTGATGACGAAGGAAGAAGGCTTATTAAAAACACTTACACAAATGGAGCTTTCCATTCTGTTTGGTGTAATGAAATTTATAAGCCACTTATGATTGCTCGAAGCTTATTAACCGAAGATGGTGTCATTTTCATTTCAATCGATGATAACGAACAAAGTAACTTAAAAAAAATCTGTGATGAAGTCTTCGGAGAGTCTAACTGGCTTATAACAATAGCTGTTAATCGTACAAGTGAAGTCGCCACAGACAAAACTATTCAAAAACACGAGTATTGTTTAGTTTATGCTAAATCACATACTGATTTAGGAATGTGTGGGAAAAAACAATATACAATATCAAGGGGAACCATTGGTAATGAGGATCAGACTATGCCAGAAATAACCTTTCCCAAAGGACTTAAATGCTTAAATATTGCAGATGGCATATACACAACATCTCGACAAATACCAGGTAGCAGAGAAAATATTGAAATACTTACTCCTTTTATCGTGAAAGACGGAGAATTAGCCGAGGATGTTGTTCTCAAGGCTAGATGGAGAAGCTCAAATGACATGAGAAACTTCTTTGCAAACCACTGTAAGCCAACACAGGCTAAGATAAACGGAATAATTGAAGAAATCTATTTCGACGGAGATAGATTTATGCCATATATTAAAAAACTTGTTACAGAAAAAATACCTTCACTATTTCTTGAGAACAAGAGAGGAAGTACAGATTTAGAGAGTCTTAATCTAAATTATTTTGATTTTCCAAAATCAGTTGCGACTATCGGTAAGTTTATTTCCTACGTCACAAGTGATGATGATATTGTATTAGACTTCTTTTCTGGTTCATCAACTACAGCACACGCTGTAATGCAACTCAATGCGGAAGATAAAAAAAATAGAAAATTCATAATGGTACAGCTTCCTGAGCCGACAAAAGAGGATAGTGATGCACGGTATGATGGTTTCAAAACAGTTTGCGATTTAGCTGAAGAGCGCATCCGACGAGCTGGCAAGAAAATCAAAGAGGAGCATCCAGGTGTAAAAGACCTTGATATCGGCTTCCGCGTATTCAAATGCGAAAGCAGCAACTATAAAGATGTAGCTTTTGCTCCGAAGGACTATACACAGGAGATGTTGTCTGGCTTGCTTGACAACATTAAGGAAGACCGCACAGACCTTGACCTGCTATTTGATTGTATGCTTCGCTGGGGAGTGGAGTTGTCTCTTCCTTTGGATTCTGTTGAGGTAGATGGATGTACAATCCACAATGTTAATGAAGGAGATCTTGTGGGTTGTTTTAATGGTGTAGTTACGGAAAAAGTTATTGATGCTATTGCTGCAATGGATCCGGTCCGTGTAGTATTCCGAGACAGTAGCTTTACTGAGGCTGCAAACAAAATGAATCTGTTTGAACTGTTTAAGCAGAAATGCAGTTGGACAGACGAAGAAGTAAAGAATAATGTTCGTGTCATCTAATCTTTTGAGATTATGGCAAAGAAACTAACACTGAAATTCAAAAACCAGCAGTTCCAGACGAATGCTGCCCGTGCAGTGACAGACGTGTTCCGAGGACAACGCAATCAGGCAATGGTTGAGTTTACTCAGGATATGGGTACGGACAATGGTGGCTTCTTTGATGTGGTGGGTTTTAGAAATCAACCGCTGACCATTCCTGCTGAGGCATTGCTGGAAAACATAAGAGCTATTCAGATGCCTGCGCAACTGAAGCCTTCAGAAACTATTGATGTAAAAGACCTGCGCCTTACAATAGAAATGGAAACGGGTACAGGTAAGACATATACATATATCAAGACGATGTTTGAACTGAACAAACTCTATGGGTGGAGCAAGTTCATCATCGTTGTGCCGAGTGTTGCTATACGTGAAGGAGTAAAGCGCAGCTTCGAAATTATGAGTGAACACTTTGCATCTGAATATGGCAAACGCATTCAATCCTTTATCTATGACAGCAAGCAACTGACAAAAATCGACCAGTTTGCAAGCGACTCCGGATTGCACGTGATGATTATCAACACGCAAGCTTTTGCTGCTAGAGGAGAGGATGCAAGGCGCATATATATGAAACTAGACTCGTTCCGCTCTCGCAAGCCTATAGATGTGATTGCCGCTACACGTCCTATCTTGATTATCGATGAGCCGCAGTCAGTTCTCGGCGCAGACCGCAACAATGCAACTCGCGAGAAACTGAAGGAGTTTAAGTCGTTGTTTACGCTACTTTACAGTGCTACGCATCGCGCAGGGGATATTGTAAATATGGTGTACCGCCTTGACGCAATGGATGCTTATAACAAAAAGCTGGTAAAGAAAATATTTGTTAAGGGTGTGGAGCAGAAAGGCAGTACCGCTACAAATGGCTATCTCTGTTTGGAGGCAATCGAGCTTTCTTCAGGCAACCCTCGCGCCCGTATTCGCTTTGAGCAGAAAACGAAATCTGGCATCAGACAGGTGGTAAAGTCTGTTGATGAGAAGTTCGACATATATGCCAACTCTGGCGAGTTGGAGGAATATCGCAACGGCTACCGCATCGAGCGCATCGATGGATTCCGTCGTGTGATACGTCTGCTGAATGGACAGGAGCTGGCTGAGAATGACATGGTGGGTGCTGTGAACACTGCCTTGGTTCGTCGTACTCAGATACGCGAAACAATTCTTTCCCATATTGAAAAGGAGCGTCAGCTTTTCAAACGTGGCATCAAGTGCCTCTCGCTGTTCTTCATTGACCATGTGGACAACTACCGTATCTACAATGCTGGTGGTGGAACATCGAAAGGTGAGTTCGCACAAATCTTCGAGGATGAATATAATAACATCGTGGGCAGTCTGCAACTGGAATTTGCTGATGACCCCGAATATATTGCCTACCTTAAAAGCTTCACGGCAGAACAGGTGCATAATGGCTACTTTTCTAAAGATAAAAAAGGCCACTACGTTCAGCCGAAAGCAAAGGAACTGCGCGAAGGTAGTAATGATGCAGAAGCATACGACCTGATTATGTGCGACAAGGAACGTCTGCTTTCTTTCGAGGAGCCGACACGCTTTATTTTCTCACACTCCGCACTGAAAGAAGGTTGGGATAACCCTAACGTGTTCCAGATTTGCACGTTGAAGGATTCCGACAACACCACTAAGAAACGCCAAGAGGTGGGTCGTGGTATGCGCCTGTGCGTGAACAAGGAGGGTGAACGTCAGGATGAGAGCGTGCTGCATGGTGGCGTGTTCGAGGTGAATGCATTGACAATTGTCGCCAGTGAATCGTACTCTAACTTTGCCGGCAAACTACAGACGGAGATTGCAGAGGCTGTTGGAGACCGCCCGATTAAGGTGACACCGTCACTCTTCGAGGGACTGCTCGTTTCAAACGCTCGTGGAGAACAGAAGAAACTCAATGACGACGATGCACAAGACTTACTCTTCACTTTCCGCACGAAGAACTATGTTACCAAACAAGGGCAACTTACACAGCAGTATCACGACGATAAAAAGCAAGGTACTCTTGATTTCGGAGAATATGGCGAATACAAGAACGACATAGAAAAGCGGCTCGATGCAGTATTCAATCCTGATGCAATCAAACCCGAGAATGCCAGACAAACGAAGGAAGCTCACTTTGACAAGAAGAAATTCTCTTCAAAGCAGTTCCAGGAAATGTGGAAGAAAATCAATCAACAGACATACTACACAGTTGATTTCAAGACGGATGAACTGATAGAGAAAGCGGTTGCCGCACTCGACCATCACCTTGTAGTATCGGAGATACGTATTGAGGTGGTAGAGGGTACGCTTGGGGATGAGATTAAGAATAAGGAGAAACTGCAACAGGGTGATGCCATGAAGATAAGCGGAACACACGCGCAGAATGTTCGTGAGCTTATTGGCAGCCGTGTGAAATATGATCTTATTGGCAAACTGGTTGAGAATACCGGTTTAACGCGCCGTGCTATCGTCACTATTTTGCAGAAGATTAGACCGATGACATTCCATCAGATCCAAAGCAATCATGAAGAGTTCATCATCAAGGCTGGCAACATCATAAATGAGTGCAAGGCTATTGCTGTGATTGAGCATGTGAAATATCACAAACTCAATCAGGAATTTGACAGCGACATCTTCAGCGCTTCAGCCCTGAAAGGTCGTCTTGGCGTGAACGCTATGGAATCACAAAAGTCTCTCTATGACCTTGTAGTAGTTGACTCAAAAGGTGTTGAGATGGACTTTGCTAATCAATTGGAAACCCGCAACGAAGTGGCTGTCTATACGAAACTGCCCAATGGCTTCTATATTAATACGCCCGTTGGTCACTATAATCCAGACTGGGCCGTTGTATTCCACGAGGGAAGCGACATAAGGCACATTTACTTCGTGGCAGAAACGAAAGGCTATGACAAGGATAGCCTGAAAGACTACCGACGAGCCGAAAGCGTGAAGATAGAGTGTGCAAGTCGTCACTTCGCCACAATTTCAGACAGTCATGTCATATACGATGTGGTTAAGAACTATGATGAGTTGTGGGATATTATCACAAAGCCTTAAAGAAGACGCAGATGATAATCTCATCGTTTTTCGTTAATTTTACCTTACTCTAAATAGTTATCAATAAACAACAAAATATGGCAGAATACAGAAGCGCAACAATTAGCGATATTATTTCAGAAATGGTAAACAGAGATACGTTTCTTCCAGCTATTCAGCGAGAGTATGTCTGGTCACCATATCAAATTGAAAAACTATTTGATTCCCTAATGTGCGGTTATCCCATCAGCACATTCCTTTTTTGGAAAATCAGGGAAGAAAATAAAAAAAACTGGACATCATATGAATTCTTGAGAGATTTTGATGAAGAGCATCCGCATAACAAGTATGCAAACCTGGATGGAGTCAATACTGACATATATCTTGTTCTTGACGGTCAGCAGCGATTAACGTCATTCAACATTGCACTGAGGGGTTCCTATCGCTATTTCTATAGAATCTGGCGCAAAACCTATCTATTCCTTAACCTTCTTCATCCTAAGACTAACGAAAATCCTGAGGAACTGACCTACCAATTCAAGTTTAGGGAGGATGATAATATAGACCCGAAAATGAATGAACCTCAACTGTGGTATAGAGTTGGTGAGATTCTTAATTACGATAACCCGGAGGACGCTAAAGATGCCATCGAAAGTAAGTTGGAAGCTTATTCCGAAGAAGAGAAAAGGGCTGCCAAGCGAATGATCAGTGATCTTCATACATGCATAAAGATTTCTAAGGTTGTAAATTACTATGAGGAGAAATCCACCGACTACGACAAGGTTATGGAAATATTCATACGCACAAACACTGGTGGGCAGAAGTTAGAATACAGTGATATTCTCCTATCTACTGCTACTGCAAAATGGAAAAACCTTAACGCTAGGGAAGAAATCAACTCTTTTACTGATGAAATCAACAAAATTGGCCCAGGCTATACTTTTGGTAAAGACTTTGTGATGAAGGGTTCGATGTACCTGACAGAGGACCTTCCAATCCAATACAAGTTAAGCTCTTTCACCCAAAAGAATCTTGAACTTATTGAAAATCATTGGAATGAAACAAAACTGGCGATCCGCAGGGCGGTAGAACTTGTTAGCAGGTTCGGATTTAGTGATAAGAATCTTGTGACTAAATTGGCGTTGTTACCAATAGCACAATATCTCCGCAATAAGAATTCAAACAAATACATTGAGTCCTCAGAATCCAACGATGTCAAAGACCAGATTAATATTCAAAAGTGGCTTATTCTTATTACATTGAGGAATCTGTTGGGTGCATCAACAGATAGTACGTTAAATAGAATTCGCCGAATCATCGGAGACAGAGGAGATGCGTTCCCTTATCAGGATATAATAAATGAATTTGGATTAAGGATGGACTTTACTGAAGAGGAGATTGATAATTGGCTTTCGTATAAGTATGGCACACGCTACAGTTTTCTTATTCTCTCTCTGATATATCCCGGAAGAGACTGGAAAGATCGACGCTTTCAGGAGGACCATATTTTTCCATACTCGCGCCTTCAGAAGAAAGAACTTAAAAAGATTGGTCTAGAAGATGAGAAAATAGATGTATTTCTGAATCTTCGTGATACCATTTGTAACCTGGAGTTACTTAGTGAATCAGAAAACAATGATAAAAGAGCTAAACCATTTGAAGAATGGGTGTCTGAACGAGATGATAATTTCAAGAAAAGACATATTATCCCTTATTTAAAATCCTATGCTATGGAAGATTTTGATCTTTTTGTTAAAGAAAGAAGAATCCAACTCCGCAAGGTTCTCAAAGACTTTTCATTCATTATTTAGCGCCAGTCTCTTTTCTATGTTATTTGTCCAATAAAATGTTACACTTCTTCCATTGTTGGTAGTTATCATAGCCATATCTTTGCATAAAAGTTAAAGGCTATGAAAACAACAATAGGAAGTCTTATTGAGAAAGAAGTCCGTAAGCAGCAGTGGAATTTAGTAAAGTTTGCTGAGGCTATTTGTTGCGGAAGAAAGAATGTTTATGACATCTTTAAAAGGAGCAGTATCGACATACTGCAATTGGCTAAAATCTCGGAGGTATTGAAACGCAATTTCTTTGAAGATCTAGTGAGTAATCCGAAACTGGTTGATTTTGACAATCCAGTTATAGCTAAGGAGTTCGAGAAGAAAAGAGCATTAAGTCAGTTTATGGATGTTATGCCTAGGGTTCTAGATAAACTGGGTTTTAAAACGTGCATAGTAAAGATTGTTTCAAATGAGTTTCAGGAAAAAGATTTGCCTGATTTCGGACTCTCTGACTTCAATGTTTCTTTTACTGAAGGTGAGTGGTTAGCAGATCGTACTCCTCAACACAAACAACTTATGAGTTATTATTCAAAAGTTTCATCCAAAGGTATTAGGGCTGATTTCTGGAGAAATCCTCTTTCAGCGTGGACTATGATTGATATCAAGCTTGATTTCAAAACCGAGGAAGAATGGATGGAAACAATGGACTTTGTTAAGGAAGAGTGCATTCCACAAGCATTTAGTTTAAGTTACTACAGGTGGTCCCTAAGTCATTAATGTTTTATTAATAGCATATGAAAGAGTTGCTGATAAACTTTGCATTTGATTTAGACAATAGTATTGTCTTTGCAAAGGATGCTGTTAAAGGTATTCCATACAAGTGTCCTGAATGTGGTCAAGAATTGGTCTTTAAGAGTAGTGGAAATACAGGACCGGGATCACGTAGGCCGCATTTTGCTCATAAAGGCGGGGGAGGCTCTAATTGTACACCAGAATCTTTGCTCCACTCTGCTTTCAAGATAAAGACTGCCGAGATACTCCAAGAGAAGATTAACTGTGATTGTAAAGAGTTTATCCTCAACTGGAAGTGTGAAGGGTGCAATAAGCCTTATAGCGGAAATATCTTATATATGGCTAAGGATGTGAAGATTGAACTCGATTTGGGAGTATGTCGGCCGGATATTGCCTTACTAGATGCTAATGGAAAGGTCATTATTGCTGTTGAGATTGTGAACACTCATTACCCGGAGGACGGGGTGCTTAAATATTATAGGGATAATGGAATCGTTCTTGTTCAGTATAATGTTACGGAAGATGATTTGCTCAATATTGAAGAAAGATTGCAACATCCAGATCATGTGTCTTTATGTTTAGATTCGAATTGTCCTGTATGTAATATTTCATTTTTTAGACGAGTATTAAGGAAATATCCTGTCGTCTGCCGCCAATGCAATTCTAAAGGATATGCTTATGTGGCAGAGTGCTATTCACTGCTAGGCCATATTTGGTATCCAGGAATTTCTAATAGCGATTGGGAAATATTGAAATCCAATGGATTTGATTTGAGTCAAATGATGATAAAGAATCTTATTATAAACAATGTAAATATTGAGGTTATAGCTGATAAATGTATGTGTAAACCTAGGTTTGTTTTAAGCTTACCTCGTCCAACCAAGAGGAGTCGGAGGTTTTAAGTAATTCTTTCATTACCTTTGTCTTACAAAAACAGATAGCGTTTTTTTAGGTGCTATGAAAAGATTATTAATGTTCTTGTTATTGTGTGTGGCTGTATCTATGACTGTATTCGGTCAGGATGTCAAGAAGAAAATCATCAGACGGATGGATGTTCTTCAATATCTGCCGGATACAAGTGACGGTAATCCTGAGACATTCTGGAAGGCTCTGCTGGAAACTGAGAATCCGATTACAGAAACAATAGATAAAATCTACAAGAGAGACAAGGGAATTGGTGCAAAGGCTAGGGAAAAGATTGATGAAGCGATACTTCTTCATGTACACCATTATGCAGACAGCATAAAGTATGATCCAGTCCTAGATTCAATCGCTGAGAATATACTTGTTGGACGCAGCGGGAAAGTCCATGTTTTCGGATTTGACAAGCTGACAACCAACGCTTTTGCCGCACCAAACGGCAATGTCGTAATTTACAAAGGTTTGCAGAATTATTTTGGCCGATATAAGGAAGACTTGATGACTGCGGTCATCGCTCATGAGGTTGCCCACGTTTTGCTAAGGCATAGTCTTATTCAGGAATATATGCAGAGAAAGAAAGAGCGTAATAATATGATAATGGCTTCGGTGGCTGTCGGATTGCAGGCATTTGCAGATGGGATGAATTCTGCATATACCGGTAAAACTGTAAATAATACAGCCTATTATACTAGTATATTCAACTCGGCACAACATGATTCTTTTATGTATCAGTTCAAGTACAGCAGGGAAGTTGAATTGCAGGCCGATATTGTGGCATTTAGGCTACTGGACTGGATTGGGATAGGAGGAGAGCGAATGAAAGAAGCTCTGAGATTACTGGCAGATCCCTTTGAATATTATTCCAAGCTAGATGATCATTATACTATGCCTCAGCGAATTGCTGTTTTGGAGCAGCTGGAGATGGGGCAAAGGATAAGGGGAGTCAGGCCCGTGGGTCCTGGTGCGGAAAGTAAGATACGGCCCGCGTCTGGAAAGGAGAAAGAAACTTCCTCTCGCGATGTGCTGATTAAGATAGGGGATGTAGTAAGTCTTAGAACCTTGTCTGGTAAAACAGCCCAGTGGAGTTCCAAGGACACATCTATAGTCCGGGTATATTCAGACGGAAGGGTCAGAGGTCTTTCTGCGGGACTTGCTATGGTCTGGGCTTACATAGAGGACTCTGATACTCAGGAATTGCATGCAGTTAGCGTGGTAAACTAACGTTCCGGTTAAAATAGTTCGGGGTCGGCGATGGTGTCTTGTAAGTTGCTGATATACAATACTCCCCAAAATAAGAGATTCGTATTTTGATGCCTTATTCTGGGGAGCGTTGATTTTCATGGTGTTGCGGTATACCATCTCCGAGTATGCCTTGCACAATCGCAGGTCTATTTTACGCTCGGGCTACTTGAGGAGGCTGAGGCTGCGGGAAACAAACTCGGAGAGCTGCTTGCCTTTGAGCATTCCGTTTGCAAGCAGGGCAAGGTCTGCCACTTGCTTGAGAAGGGTGCAGTTTCTGCCGAAGTCACGCATCAGGTCTTTCTTCTGGTTCTGGAGATCCGTGAGGGTGGAGTTGAGCTTGGTCCGCTTGTCCTTCATTTCCTGAGGGATGTCCTCGTCCTTTTTGTTCCTTGTGTCTTTGTCTATAAGGTCAAGGGCGTCTTTAACGTTGGCTATCTGGGCCCTGAGGTCTTTTGCCTTTTCTTCCGTCTGCTCATCTTTCTCAGCGATAATCTTCTTTACCAGAGGGTTTTCGACATTGAGCTTGATGGTATAGGAATCAGGCATCTCTCCGTAGAAGTTAAGGCCTCCGCCAAGGGCGCTCATCTCCTTGTAACGCCTCATGAACTCGTTCTGGGTGAGAAGCACAGGGGCTGCGTTTTCTCCCATATTCTCGGCCTGGAGAGTGTATCTGCCTTCCTCCGGAAGAACGGCCGCGAAAGCGTACTCGAGATCCAGTTCCTCGCCTTCCTTGAGTTCCGGTTTCTTGCTGTCTTCTTTCTTGATGAGGTTATCTATGCTGTCTGAGTCCACACGGGCGAAGGTGCTGTCCTTTATCTTGGTTTCCAGCAGGTTTACAAAGTGAGAGTCCAGCTGGCTGTCGAACAGCAGAACCTGGTAGCCCTTGCTCTTGGCGGCCTCAATGAACTGGTACTGGGCCACTGCGTCTGTAGCGTATAGATATACTACCTTCTTGTCTTTGTCTTTCTGTTCTTTCTCTATGAGTTTGCCAAAATCTTCGTAGTTAAGGTATTTGCCCTCGGTTGTCTTGAAGAGGGCGAACTTCATGGCCCTTTCGCAGAATTTCTCATCGGTGAGCATACCGTACTCGATGAAAAGCTTCAGATTGTCCCACTTGCTCTCGAATTCCTCTTTTTTGTCTTTGGAGATTTCTTCCAGACGGTCTGCCACCTTCTTGGTGATGTAGGTGGAAATCTTCTTCACGTTGGCATCTGCCTGGAGATAACTTCTTGAAACATTCAGAGGAATGTCAGGGGAGTCTATAACGCCGTAGAGCAGGGTAAGGAACTCAGGCACTATGTTCTCAACCTGATCGGTGACGAACATCTGGTTGCAGTAGAGCTGTATCCTGTCCTTTGAAATGTCCATACGGTCCTTGATCTTAGGGAAATACAGGATACCGGTTAGGTTGAAAGGATAGTCCACGTTAAGATGTATCCAGAACAGAGGATCTTCCTTCATAGGGTAGAGCTTGCGGTAGAACTCAAGGTATTCTTCGTCTTTGATTTCACTCGGGGTCTTTGCCCAGAGAGGCTCTGAGTCATTGACTATCTTGTCTTTGTCCGTATCAACATACTTGCCGTCTTTCCATTCGGTTTCCTTGCCGAACGCAATCTTTACCGGCATGAACTTGCAATACTTGTTAAGGAGTTCCTCAACCTTGCTCTTGGTGGCAAACTCCTTGCTGTCATCGTCCAGATAGAGGGTGATCTTTGTTCCGCGGTCATCTTTCTTGCACTCTTCCATCGTGAACTCAGGACTTCCGTCGCAGCTCCACTTGACGCCTTTGCTTCCTTCTTTGTAGCTCAGCGATTCGATCTCAACTTTCTTTGAAACCATAAACGCGGAATAGAATCCCAGTCCGAAGTGGCCTATTATATTCTCCAGCTGGTCTTTATACTTCTCCAGGAATTCTCCGGCTGAGGAGAATGCTATCTGGTTGATATACTTGTCTATTTCCTCTGCGGTCATACCGATTCCGCGGTCTGTAATCGTGAGGATGTTCTTCTTGTCGTTAGCCTCGATATGGATTGTGGTATCTCCCAATTCTCCCTTGAACTCGCCCTTGCCTGCAATGGCGTTTAGTTTCTGGGTTGCATCTACTGCGTTAGCTACCAGCTCTCTAAGGAAGATCTCGTGATCTGAATACAGGAATTTCTTAATGACCGGGAATATGTTTTCAGTCGTTACCCCGATCTGTCCTTTTGTCTTTGCCATATTATTGAATTTTTAAAGTTTCTGTAATAAAAATACTCCCGATGGTTCTTCAATCTTTGTACCATCGGGAGATGTGTGACAAATTGTCACTTATATGGAGATTTGTTTTGGCCTATTTTCTTGATACTGAGGCGCCACGGCTCTTTTCCAGGATGACTCTGTCCGGGTCTCCTATGTATCTGAGGGTTGATGCCCCGGTGACTTCTCCAGTAATGCTCTTTTTTACTTCTATTTCGGCTTTGGCGGCTCCGCTGATATCTACCCTGACGGTCTTTGTCTGGAAGCTTTCTCCGTCAAAGTTGGATGCGCCGCTGCAATCCAGGCTGGTTTTGTCTGCCGCTCCCTTTATGCTTACCTTGGATGCTCCGCTCAGGTCTGCCTTCAGGTCATCGGCAGTGTAGGTGAGGAAAAGCTTGGCGGCTCCGCTGGCATCCAGTGTGATAATGTTGCCGCTTCCGGCAGAAACAAGCTCGGAGGCTCCGCTGGCGTCTATCTTCAAATCGTTTGCGCTCAGTTTGCTTATCCTTGTTTTGGAGGCTCCGCTCAGGTCTATTTTGCAGGTTTTCTCCGAGAAGTTGTCCTTTACATTTAGGGTTGCGGCTCCGCTCAGGTCTATAACCTCTAGAGCCGAAAGACCGACTGTCACCTTAACCGGCCCTTTGAGGTTCTTGCTGTTTGAAAACCATCTGGTGCCTCCGAAGCTATAACCGTTCTCTATCCTGAGGACCAGAACGCCGTCCTTTTCGCTGACGATTATGTGTTCCAGGGTTTTGGCTGGAGCGGATATCTCGACTCTGCCTCTGTTGCCTGAAGTAGCTGTTATTTCGAATACGCTTCCGGCTTGGATCCCTCTCAGGGAAGAGATCTTATAGGATTTGGTGCTGAGGTTTTCATCAGCCTTGCTGTCTGATTTTACCACAATTACCTTTCCGCCTTGTGCAAAAAGATTTGCGGATAATAATGATGCTGCAATAAGAAATGCTGCAAAAAACTTTTTCATATCTGTATTGTTTATTCGTTTTCGTTATTCATCGCGATGAAGGTCTGTATCTTTTTCAGTCCTTCCATCTTCTGGTTGTAATACTCCTTGATTATTCTCTGTTTTTCTTTCTTTGAGAGATTCTCAGGGAGCTGGAGAGCCATCAGACCGTCTTCATCCGATAGGATTGAGGAGATGGAATAGTTCAGATCCTCAAAGTCCTGGACTGAGAGATTCTCTCCTTCTTCAAGTAGTTGGTTACCAAGGGCCTGGAGGCTGGTGACATAACCGCTTTCCATTTGCTCGAGGGCGGCTGTGCCGTTACTCTTTCCCAAGAACAGGACGACTGCCAGGACACAGATGGCAGGGGAGAGCACCCAGGCTGCTTTTTTTCCGAAGCTCATGTCGCTGAGTATCATCCTCACTTTCTGGATGAAAGAAGGCCTGGCCTGAAGCTTCTGCATGAATCGTTCCCTGTGGCCTTCCGGCATCTGTATGTCTTCCATATCCATTCTGTTTTGCTCGAAGAGTTCTTCCAGTTTGTCTTTTGTTGTCATAATGATATTCCCTCCTTTTTCAAGTGTTCGGAAAGCATCTGCCTTCCTCTCATGAATTTGCTTCTTATCGAATTCTCGTTAAGAGATGTTATCTGCGCTATCTCTTGGTAATCATAACCTTCTATAAGTTTCAGAGACACGATCTGGCGGCAGCTTCCCGGAAGCCGGGCTATCAGGCTGATGATCTTTCCGATTAGGTTGCTCCCTCTTGTGTTTTCCTCTGCGATTCCGTCTTCACCGTCTGAAGCGTAGAGCATTTCCTTCTTTACGGATTCCTCCGTGCGCCGTCTTCTGAGGATATCCAGGGACTTGTTTACGCAGCTTCTGGAAAGGTAGGCTCCAAGGTTTTCGATCTTATCTAGGTCCTTCTGAGCGCATACCTTCAGAATCGTGTCCTGCATAACGTCTTCCGCCTCCTGTGGATTGCCCAGTATACGATAGGAAGCAACATACAGCTTGCGGGAGTACTCGTCGTAGATATCTTCGATTATGCCGGTTTTTATCTTCATTCCACAATTATGACGTGCGCTTTTGACATCTGTTGCAATTTAGGCATTAAAAAAGTAAATTTGTGTGCATTGTTTGGAAATATCAATCAAAAGGATTTTATATGAATAATTCTATTTTCAGTTTTCCGGTTCCGGCAAACGAGCCTGTTAAAGGTTATCTGACTGGAAGTCCGGAGCGTATCGCCATTGACGCAGAGCTTAAAAGACAGAGAAAAACCGTTGTCGAGATTCCGCTGATCATCGGAGGCAAGGAAATCAAGACCGGTAATATGGGAGATGTGGTTGAACCTCACAATCACAAGCATGTGCTGGCAAGATATCATAAGGCCGGTGAAAAAGAGGTCAAGATGGCCGTTGATGCGGCAATGAAGGCTCATAAGGCTTGGGGAGAAACTCCTTGGACCACAAGGGCTGCTATTCTCCTGAAGGCCGCAGATCTTATTGCCGGAAAGTACAGGGCACTGATCAATGCATCCTGCATGCTCGGCCAGAGCAAGAACATGTTCCAGGCAGAGATAGATTCAGCATGTGAGCTGATAGACTTCCTTCGCTATAACGCCGCCTACGCTTCAGAGATTTACGCTATGCAGCCGAAGTGCGCTCCTGGTCAGCTGAATTCTATGGAATACAGACCTTTGGAAGGATTCATCCTTGCGGTTACCCCTTTCAATTTCACATCCATCGCTTCCAACCTGAACATGACTCCTGTGCTTATGGGCAACACCACTGTATGGAAGCCATCCACAACCGCACTTCTTTCCAACTACTATATCATGAAGGTATTTATGGAAGCAGGTCTTCCAGCCGGAGTTGTGAACTTCGTTCCAGGTCCTGGAGCAGTAATCGGAAAGGTTGCATGCGCAAGTCCGGATCTTGGCGGAATCCACTTCACCGGTTCCAGCGCTACGTTCTACGGGCTTTGGAAGACTGTAGGAATGAACATCGACAAGTACAAGACCTTCCCTCGTCTGGTTGGAGAAACCGGTGGCAAGGATTTCATATTCGTTCATCAGAGTGCTGATCCTGAGGTTGTTGCCAATGCAGCCTTCTGCGGATCGTTTGAGTTCGCCGGGCAGAAATGTTCGGCAGCCAGCCGTATGTACTGCCCTAAGAGTCTGTGGCCAAAGGTTCTTAAAGGACTGAAGGACAGGTGCTCCAAGGTTAAGGTCGGGGATGTCATGGATCCTGAGAACTTTGTGAATGCAGTTATCGACGAGCCTTCTTTCGATAATATCGCAAAGGCAATCAACTATGCGAAGAGAAGTAAGGACGCCGAGGTGGTTATCGGTGGCCAGTGCGACAAGAGTGTCGGATACTTTATCCAGCCTACCGTAATCGTTGCCAAGAAGCCTCATTTCAAGACTATGGAAGAGGAACTCTTCGGACCCGTTCTGACAGTGTATGTATATGAGGACAAGGAACTTGACAAGGCTCTTGAACTCTGCGACACTACATCTCCTTACGGCCTTACAGGCTCAGTATTCGGCCAGGACAGGATGGCTTGCGAGTATATTTGCGACAAGCTCCGTTATTGCGCTGGTAACTTCTATATCAACGACAAGCCTACTGGAGCCGTAGTTGGATTGCAGCCATTCGGCGGCAGCCGCGCCAGCGGAACCAACGACAAGGCCGGAAGTTCATTCAACCTTATGAGATGGGTTACTTCCAGGGCTATCAAGGAGACTCTGGTTCCTCCTACATCGTGGAAATATACTTATATGAAATAACTTTTAATCATTTATAAAATGGCTAAATCCGTACATCAGCTCCATATGGAGGCAATGGTTGTTGATACCCATTGCGACACTCCGCTCAGAATAGATGAGGAGCACGCAGACCTCGGCGTCAGGAGCAACGAGGGACACAATGATTTCATAAGGATGAAAGAAGGCGGTCTGGACCTTATGTTCTACGCAATCTTCACCCGTGTAAGGCTTACTCCTGACCAGTCTACCGTACAGGCTGTCAGACTGATAGGGGAAACCAAGGATATGATTGCCGCTAACCGCGACAAGGTCGCCCTGGCATATTCCGTACGCCACGCCCGCGAAATCAAGAAGAGTGGCCGCGGCGCCATAATGCTTGGAATGGAGAATGGTTCCCCGATCCAGAATGACCTGGCACTTCTTCACGAGTTCTATCGTATGGGAGTAAGGTACATCACCCTCTGCCATTGCGCTCACAACCAGCTTTGCGACAGCTGCGCACCAAAGGAGGCACACTGGCATGGACTTTCTCCTTTCGGAAAGAAGGTTGTAGCCGAGATGAACCGCCTGGGAATGATCGTGGACGTAAGTCACCTTTCAGACGAATCATTCTATGATTGCCTCAAGTATTCCAAGGCTCCTATAGTTGCTACACACTCCTGCTGCAGAGCACTTTGCAAGCATCCAAGGAATATGACAGACAAGATGATAAAGGATCTTGCCAAGGCCGGCGGAGTTATCCAGATCAACTTCTATCCGGCTTTCCTCAGCGATGCCTACGGCACTGACGAATACTTCGACGCTGCCGACCACTATAAAGCTTAAAATAACGCATATAGCAGAATCATAAAAAAAAACAAGAAGGAAATCGCCGAGTTCAAGAAGCAGACAG
>R25__coassemble_265_pt1 | contig 33129 bp, 35 predicted proteins | sample R25__metabat2_low_PE_028 | metagenome-assembled genome bin R25 | reverse complement strand
AACGAGTATTACTATCAGATGCTTCTTAAAATGTACAGCAGCGGGCGAGGCAAGCTATTAAAGGCTATAGCTCAGGAGAAGAAGGTCAAGGAGATTACTTCGGGAGCATTCATAGCAAAATATGATTTGACTGCAGCCAGCAGTGTCAAGAGCGCATTGGAGCGTTTGCTGGACGATGAGATTATTTATCAGGAAGAAGACGGCTATATAGTCTACGACCGTTTCTTTGGCCAGTGGCTAGCACAAAACTAGCGGGCGGGGCGGTAGTTGATGCGGCTGCCGTCACTGCTCCAGGTATAAATCCAATGTCCGTTTCTGGAAGTGAAGGTGTTTCCGGCTACGCCAATGACGTCTCCTACGTTGCTCTTGGGCAGGAACTTGTACCTGTCGCCCTTGGAGTTCCAGAGATATACCCAGCTGCCGTGTTCAGATACGAAGAAGGTGGAGCTGAAGCCTTTGACTTCTCCTACATTGGAAGCGGATAGGGTTTTGTAGCGGTGGCCTTGCTCGTCGTAGAGATATACCCAGCTGCCGTTGGTTTCTACATTGGAGATGATTTTCATTTCTTTTTGAGGTAAGTTAGGTTTTGATGTTGATGTATATGATGAGTTGAACGAGTAAGTGTAACTCATTAACGCGATGGCTATTGTCAGGAATTGAAGTGCTTTCATAATATTTGGGTTGAAGGGCTTGCTTTCTGTGTTTCACCCGCAAAAATCGTACTGAATTTTATTGTTGTTTTCAGAAAAAGAAAAGGCCCGCAGGTTTTGCATATGCTGCGGACCTTTGAGGCATTTGTTGAGGATTGGGGCGTTGATGCTACAGGTTCAGTTGTGTTGCGCAGTAGCAAAGAGCGGCGGATTTAGTAACCAGGATAGCTGATGCCAGGTACAAGACAGCAATGATTGCCGTGCGGGAAGCCTTGCGGTGGCTGTAGATGACGGCAATGGCTGAGGCAAGCATCAGCGCTCCGGCAATGCTCCAGGTCAGAAACGGATAGAGAGTCCTGGAGTGAGTATAACTGTAAATGGCTGAATTCTGGACTGTTATGGCTGCGTCCCAATTATCTGCAAAGACTTTTGCTATAATCAGGAAGACAATAGATATCGCGATGGATATCCCCAGAGTCCAGATAGCCGTAGAAATGGAATTGTGTTTGGTTGTCGTTTTTACGAATCCTCTGAACATAAATACTGCTTGTTTGTTGGTTTGACGATGCAAAGAAAAGGGCTGTGTCTGCCAAAAGCAGGCAGGGTGATTTTTGGTGTTGATTTTGGATTGTTTTAGGGAAGTGGCATATTTTTTTCTTAACTTTAAGCATTGAAAAAACGTTTTGTTATGAAAAGGATTCTTATGAGCATTTTGTTTTCTTTGGCTTTCTTCGGGATGGTGAAGGCTCAGGATGAGGGCCGTACCTGGCTGAAGCGTTACAAAATAGATCCGATGAACGATAATCCGGTGTTCACCCGTCCTATGCACGAGAGGGACGAGAGCCGGGTACAGGGAGCTGGCATCTGCATGAACGACGGCTTGGCTTACAACCGCCGTTACTATAATTTTGGAAGTGACTGGCACTATGAACCAAAGCTGAGCCTGTGCAAAGAAGAAGAAGCTGTTTTCCAGAAAATTACCGGAGAGTTTACTGTGGAGGATGGCAGCTTTAGAGTGCAGACTGCAGACCAGATTCTGAAGTATGGAGTTATTCCGACAGATTTCGGCTGCATTGTAGCATATCGTGTCTGGGGATGGGGAATAGACGGCTATCAGCAGATAAATCATTACTATGCTACTTTTGACCATAAAGGCAATCTGATAGATGCGTTCTATGCCGGACATGGCGAGTGGATGAACGAGATACTCAAGGCAGAGCCACACGGAAACTACTCGCCAAAGGAAAATTTCGGAGGCGGAAGCATGCAGTTCTCAGAAGACAACAAAACACTCACCAAAACAGATTATTACTACTTCAAGACTGCGGACGACAAGAGCGACAAGTGGTATGATACCACAGTTTTCAATATCTCGGACAAGGGAATCTTCTCGGAGGCTTCACGCATACAGAAAGGAAAGCCTGAAGTCAACCAGCTTGCCGAGGAGCTTTATGCCCTGGAAACCCTTCCGCTCAGCGATAAGGACGTATTCAGGAAGTGGAACACATTCGTCAAGAAAGCCAAGAACAATGCTTCTCTTCAGCCGAGAATTGCTCTGGACATTCTTCGTCTGTATGCAAGCCGTCAGCAGGAGTTCATGGCTTGGACAACAGCCAACAAGAAAGAAAGTGTTCTTATAACTGCCCTGAAGCCAGGTTTTGAAAAGCTTGGAGAGCGTTTCGGTATGGGAGCACCTCAGATGATTGTGGAGAAAAGCCTCCAGATGTGCACTGACAATACAGTCCGCAATTACTGGAAGAACCTTAAAACCTTCAAGAGCCTGTTTGAAATCTACGACTGATTTCAGACGGTTTTTGGTATACGCTTGGCCTGGCCGATGGCACCTGTAGGGCAAACCATACGGCACAGGTGGCATCCCACACATTTCTGGCCGATTATCTTAGGCTGGCGGTCTTCCCCGAATGAGATTGCCTGGTGTCCACCGTCACGGCAGGATATGTAGCACCTTCCGCAACCGATGCACACACTGCGGTCTACGGTCGGGAACACCTTGGTGTCACGGTCGACCTGAGCGGTGGTTGCAAATGACTTGATTTCCTCTCCCACGATTTCATCCAGACGGGAAATACCCCTCTGTGCCATATAAGTCTGAAGGCCTTCCTTAAGGTCATCGATGATCCTGTAGCCATATTCCATAACGGCCGTGCAAACCTGGGTGTTGCGGCATCCTAACTGGATGAATTCCAGAGCGTCTCTCCAGGTGTTGATTCCGCCGATACCGGAAAGCTGGGCGTCCTTGATCAGTTGGCTTTGCGCCATCTCAAGTATGAACCTCAGGGCGATAGGCTTTACCGCCTTGCCGGAATAGCCGGAAACAATCTTCTTGCCGTCTACCTCTGAGCCGGTAGACATTGTCACGGACTTTATGGTGTTTATGGCAGAGATTCCGTCCGCCCCGCCAAAATGGGCGCTGACAGCAAATTTGCCCATAGAATCCACATTAGGAGTCATCTTTGGAATGACAGGAATGCTTACTGCTTTCTTCACGTATGATGTGTAGATTGCAACAAGCTCAAAATTTTGTCCCACATCGCTTCCCATTCCGGAGAGCTTCATCTGCGGACAGGAGAAGTTGAGCTCAATGGCATCCACGCCGGCCTCTTCGGCCATAATGGCCAAATCTATCCACTGCTGCTCTGTGCTGCCCATGATGGAAGCCACTACAATCTTCGAAGGATAGTTGCGTTTCAGACTGGCAAGTATCTGGAAATCAATGTCAGGCGGATTCTCTGAAAGCTGCTCCATATTGCGGAAACCGGCAAATGACCCGTCAGGGTTCTTGACTACATCGAATCGCGGAGAAACTTCCTTTATCTCTTCCAGGCAGATGGTCTTGTAGAACACGCCTGCCCATCCGGCCTCGAACGCCGCAGCTACCATCTCGTAGTTGGTGCAGATGGCGGAAGAAGCCAGAAAGAACGGATTCTCGCACTTCAGGCCACAGAACTCGATCTCCAGAGAAGGCAACTCGGCTTTAGGGGTTTCCTGCTTGCCATATCGCTCAGCGATGATCTTTGCTATCTCCCTGAGTCTTATCGGCCTGTCGTAATGGATGCAGGCATTCTCTGCTGCCGTAAGTTCTTCTTCTGAAGCGTCCTTGAGCCACTTCCAGGAATTGGAGGCATTGTCAAACCTTATTGCTCTCAATGCCCTTGCAGGATCAGCAGTCTTGCAGGCTTTTGAACAAGGAGCGTTTTCGCAGAGCAGACATCTCTCCGCTTCTTCATTTAGATGTAGGGTCCTCATATCCGATAACTATTTGATAATTCTGTAGTAGTTTTCCTTGCGCGGCTTTGCAGGGCGGGGTTCTCCTTCCGGATATCCGAGAGCCAGCGCTCCTATGCCGGTGAGACCAGCCTGGATTAGTTCTTCCGGAATGCCCAGCTTGCGCATCAGGGCTTTGCCTTCTTCTGTAGAGAACATCTGCATCTCGCGGTTAATCCAGCAGGATCCAAGTCCTATGGCATAGGCGGCGTTCATCATGTTGCCCAGCACAAGACTTCCGTCCTGGATGGAGTTTCCCCATTTCTTAGGGTCTGACCCGAACACCAGCACGATTGTCGGAGCTCCGTAGTAAGGGTCTGAAGTAGAGCCCAGTATCTCGGCGTTCATTTTTCTCAGCTGGTCTAGTATCTGAGGGTTCTGCACCGCCACAATCCAGGAATCCTGTTTTCCCATACCGTTGGGGGCAAAGGTTCCGGCTTCCAGCACGGCCTTCAGTTCCTCGTCCTTGATCTGCTCTTTCTTGTAGCTGCGGACGCTTCTTCTTGTCTTTAATGCCTTAAGTACAACATTATCCATAATCTTGTCGTTTTTCTCAGTCTCTTGAGCGTATAAAGCTGCGGTTGACATAATCAACAATACAGTAAATAGTGCGAGTTTTTTCATAAGGGGCTATGGTGCTGTGTTTATAATAAATTCTTCAAGGTCTTTCGGATCGAATCCTTCGGTAATGGCTTTGATGGTGCCGTCTGCATCCACGTACACGCACATAGGAGTAGCGGTAATATCAAAGACTATATCTGTCCTGGAAAGCTGGCCTTCCATATCGGAAACCGGGTTGTATTCAGTCATCCCGTAGAAGTCAGCGTCCTTTTTGAACCTCTCATAGTTGTCTTCGGTGAAAAAAGGAATGAAAGCAAAATCGCTGCGCCCTTTGACCTTCTGTTCGATATTGTTTTTGTAATAGTCCTTGAAGGCAAGCGGATTCATGTGGCCGCCCATACAGTCGTAGCCGTCAAGTATTATGAAAATCCTTTTTCCTCGTACACTTTTCCAGTTGAACTTCTTTCCGTCCAGGGTGTAGCAGGTGAATTCCCATATCTTGTCTCCGGCCTTTAGAGGCTTTCCTGTCAGGTATTCTTTCAGCCTTTGGGCAGCTTTGCTTTTTCTGACCTTTGGGCTGAGGTTGGTCATAATCTTTTCCAGGGAATCTCTCGTATGGCCTTTTTTGATTCTGTAGACATCTTCCAAAGCGCTTTCTGAAACAGCGTAATAATCTTTTCTCAGCGAATTTATATCGTTATCGATCCTGTTCCGTCTGTTATCTGAGACAGCTATCAGAGAGTCGGTATAGTGCATCAAAGAGTCCCTGACTTTAGTGAGCGAATCAATCTGCTTCTTGATTCTCATCGCCCTTCTCCTGTCGGGAGGAATGCTGGCGTTATGCCATTTCATGTTCTCGGATAACTCCTTGTAAAGGTCAGCCTTCTTCTGCTCGTACTCTATGTCTTTTTTGCTCTGCTGCTTTTTGTTGTTCTGGGCTTGGAGGCTGGTGCAGACCAGGACGGCGGCTAAAATGATCAGGAACTTTTTCATCGGGGACGGTGTGGTGTAAATTATTGCTTTTTTGCAGCCGGTTTCTTGGCAGGGGTTTTCTTTACCGTTTTGCCGGCAGTTTTTCTGGCGGGCTTCTTTGCCGTTGTTGTCTTCTTTACTGGTTTCTTGGTGACAGTCTTGAACGGAAGCCTCTGCTGAGGGCTCTCAAGGTCAAGCAGATAGCGTTTTGCTCCCAGTCCTCCGCCAAAGCCCGTAAGGCCGTCGTCGCTGCCTATGAATCTGTGGCAAGGGATAATGACAGACAGTGCGTTGTCAGCGCAGGCGTTGGCCGCTGCCCTGACGGCTTTAGGATAGCCTGCCATTGCGGCGATCTCCGCATACGAAACGCTCTTTCCGTAAGGAATATCCAGAAGACTCTTCCACACGGCATTCTGGAAAGGAGTGCCGGCCATCTGATAAGGAATGTTGAAAGTCTTGCGTCTTCCGTTGAAGAACTGGCCGAGCTGTTTCATCGCCGAGACAATTACCTTGGAAGGTTTCTCAGCGCGAGGTTTAACTGTTTCAGTTTCGGGCAGAATGAACTCAATATCAAGTGCTTTGGATAGTCTTGTAAGAGTGTCCGTAAGGTTCTTGCTGGCTGCCCAGTCGCACAGACAAAGGCTCCCTTTTCTTGCGGCAAGATAGAGTTTTCCGCACGGGGAATCGTATTCGTAAATCTTGACTTTAAGCATAACTTCGGGCATGGCCTTTTATGCCATTTTCCCAAAGTTACGAAAAGTTGCCGAGAAATCAGCAATTTACTTGTAAAGCTGGGCCATGTTTTCTATCTCCGTCTTGATTTCTTCCAAGAATTCCTTTGGCGAGAGAACTTTCACTCCTGAGCCGTAACGTAGAATCTCTTGCTTGAAATCGTAGGTAGGGGCAAGATAGTACTGGAAAACAGTTCCGTTCTCATCTTCTTCCTTGATTGTTTGCGAGTTGTGAAGTGGCAGACTCTTGAAATATTTGGCCTGAGTTGAGTCCGCCCATATTTCTATGAAGCAAGGCTTTATGTCTTTATCGGCGATGATACCGAAGTATTGGGAGAAATACTCCTCTGCCTTAAACCTTTCGGGAACCTGGAGTTTGGTTTTGCTTAAGCTCAGCTCTTGGATTCTGTCAAGAGAGTAGATTCGAGGGGTTTTCCAGTCTTCGCTTCTGGCCAGAAGATACCACCTCTGCTTGAACAGTTTCAGGCAATACGGATGAACCGTAAAGGAAGACGGAAAGTCTTTGAAGAAACTTTTGTATGTCATCTCCAGGGCTCTTTTGCTTTTTATGGCTTCTATGATAACATTCAGCCATTTGCCGCTGGAAGGAATGCTTTCCAAAAGTATCTTGTCATGAAGCCCTGAACTCTCTTCCAGAAGATTGTTCACCTGAAGGCAGTCCAGCATCCATTCTCTGAAGCTACCGTCTTCCAGGCTGTCGGTATCTATGTAGTAACCATCTGGACGAGTGTAGCTTATCTTTATGCCGAAGGTTTCTTCAATGGCCATTCTGTGGTTGTGGAATGTGCGTTCGTAAAGGTTGTCGCGAGTTTCATTCAAAGGGCTTTCCTTCCACTTTCGGTCAAGCTCTTTGAGCGTTATAGGGCCGTTTGTCTTGATGGTGCTTATAAGCCAAATGTACCGGTTGAAGTAATGCTGTGCCATGCCTTTTTTGTTTTTCCTGGTGCAAATATAAGAAATCACTCTGCCAAAATCAGGCAGAGTGATTACCTAGTATCCGATTTTTTTCTTGGATTCTGGTTTGCCGCTGATTGATTCGGCCAGGCACATTTCCCTCAGCTGGGCGTATGTGGGTTCCTTGCCGCTTATCAGCGCCGCAACGGTCTTCTTGCGGGCGATGTTCTCAATCTGTCCGCCTGAGAAGTCAAACTCCGCCGCCAGTTTCTTTGCCTGGGAAGGCTTGAGTTCTGGAATCATGTATTTCCATATCTTGCTCTTCACCTTGGCATCTGGCTTTGTGAAGCGCAGCTTGTAGAGGAAGCGCCTGTCGAAAGCCTTGTCGAAGTTGTCGGTCAGGTTGGTGGTTGCAATGAGTATGCCTTCCAGCTCCTCCATCTCCTGAAGGATAATGTTCTGGATGCTGTTCTCCATTTTGTCCACTGCTCTCTCTGCCCCGCTCTGGCGGATGCCGAAGATGGCGTCAGCCTCGTTGAAAAGCAGGATAGGGGTTTTGCCGCCGGACTTTACGCATTCGCGGTACTGCTCAAACACTCTGTGGATGTTCTTTTCGCTCTCTCCCACCCAGCAGCTCTTGATTTTGGAAACGTCTATGCGGAAGATGTCCCTGCCACTCTTTCTGGCAATCTGATAAACGGATTCGGTCTTGCCCGTTCCTGGAGCGCCGTAGAAAATGCAGGTGAAGCCGGTTCTCATCCCCTTTTTCTTCAGCGATTCCATAATGGAGTTGAGTCTGTCTTCTTCAAACAGATCTTCCAGAGTCTGAAGCTGCTTCTGCTGCTCCTTGCTGAAAAACAGTTCCTTTGCATCTATGTCGCTGGCATTGAGCATGGCAGATGCACTAATCTTGTTCTTTGCGTCTTTCTTTTCTGCGTTATATCCCAGGTCCTTGTAAATCTCCTCTTTCACCTCATCCTTGATGTGGAAAGCGTCTCTGCTGAAAATTCCCCCGTCTGCCACGGGCTCTATGATATTCTTTCTAAGAAGCATCAGCGCCCCGTTCTTGTACCTGTTCCTTACGAAAGGCAGTTCGTTGTTTTCAAAAAAGTCATCCAAGTCATCCCAAGAGATGTTGTCATCCCCGTCAAACCAGAAAAGGTCAATCATTACATACAGAAGCAGCTTTTCCAGATCGTTGGCATTCTTGAGATACTTTCTGCAAGCGACGCTGATGCTGTTTTCCTTGTTGTTCTGGAGCAGTTCCTCCATATACTCCATAAACTCTTCGTTTTCGATGTCTCCTGCCCTGAGATTGTCGAGTTTGCTTTTCAGGCGGGAAAGCAGTGCCTTGGCATCCAGACCGGTAATCGGCTCCGGCTTAATCGGCTTGTTGTGCTTGATGCAATTCATGGCTGAGGAAGAAATGCAGATGCCGGTGCTTTCTGAAATCTTGACGTATCCGGCTTTCTTCAGACCCTCCAGATCATCATAGAAACACAGAAACTCAAGATAGTCCATTCCGATAACCTTGGCGATGTCCTCATCGTCCATTCTTCCGTAATGCCCTGACATCCTTACCAATGCGGCCAGGATAATTGTCTGCATCTCGTTCAGCCCAGTCATGGTGCTAAGCTGTTCGAGTTCCTTGCCTGCCTTGATTTCGATATCCCCAACAATCCAGTCAGCCGTCTTGGGCTGTTTGTTCTGACGCCCGTCCAAGCCGCAAAAGCAGCGGTCGATGGCGCGAATGCACTCAATAATCGTTTTTTCTTTCATACTCATATATAAGCAATCTCCCTTGTTTATTTAGCCGTCCGTATCATATATACCTTCTTCACTCGAGATTATTTCATCGGCGATGAAGATTTTTTTCACGATACAAAGGAAAGTGCCATCTCTGCCAAATAGTGGCAACTCGGAAATATTTACTCGCAAACTTTCGTTTTATTGCAACAAAACTCAGTATTTTTGCAAAAAGATTCTTATGGCAGGACTGAAGGTATATTTTGCAGGATCAATCCGCGGAGGTAGGGCGGATGCGGCTCTTTACAAGCGGATTATCGAGTATATTCAAAAGACGGATACTGTTCTTACAGAACATGTGGGGGATCTCTCGCTGAGCAAAAAGGAAGGCTCAACTCCCAAAGGTTTTTCCAAGGGAGAAAAGGATGTTGCCATCTACCTTCAGGATACCGGCTGGCTCAGCGATTCAGATCTGGTGATAGCAGAGTGTTCCACGCCGTCTTTGGGAGTAGGGTACGAGCTGGCCTTTGCCGAGAAGCTCGGAAAGCCTGTGCACATCTTTTATGACAGCACAAGAACTACTCTTTCCGCCATGCTGACGGGCGACAAATACTTCAAGATTCATCCTTATAAGTCCGAGGAGGAAATCTATCCTGTCTTAGACAGCATTCTTCAGCGATAGATTACAGTATTTTAATTGCGATTGCGGCGCAGGCCTCTGCATCTGCCAGAGCGTGGTGGTGACGTTCAAGACAGTAGCCACAGGCGGCCGCAACAGTCTGAAGCTGATGGTTTATCAGATTCGGGAGCATTCGTCTTGAAGCCCATAGAGTATCGTAGAACTCATAGTCCGGATAATCCATCTGGTAGCATCTGAAAACAGCCCTGAGGCAACCTTCGTCAAACGCCTTGTTGTGGGCCACCAGGGGGAGATACGGAGTTCCAAGTTTGGCGGCATCTTCATCGCTGAGGCGGATAAGCTTTTCCACTTCTTTCCAGACTTTTGGGAATACCGGTGCTTCTTCGGTGTCTTGTCTGCACAACCCGTGAATGCCGGTGCAGACGCGGTTGTAGTAGTTTGGCTCGGGTTGTATAAGAGAGTAGAAACTATCTGTTATCTCTCCGTCTCTGACGATTACCACTCCAACGCTGCAAACGCTTGTGCTCTGGAAGTTTGCCGTTTCAAAGTCTATAGCCGCAAAGTCTTTCATCTCCAGGTAAAGTTTTCTTGTCCGGCTGCTATTTCAAAGTGGCATTTGGCGATGCCGAGATCTATATGCGTGTAACCTATCAAAGAGAAAAGGCTTTTGGCTTCAACTTTATTATCCGGGTGAAGTATGAACTTGAATTTCTGCTGGTTGACTGCAGTCGGGGCCAGGATTGCGGCTTTTACTCCTTCCTTGAACCATTCTGGCAAAGTGGCTGAGGTCAGGTTTTCACAGAACTTCTCTACAGGCTTTATAGGGTGCTGGACGCCTTGGTTTTCCCCATAGCCGAGGGCTATGACAGAATGTATCTTTTCCCCGTCGCTGAGGATGATTGCTTCTTTTATCTTCTTGAAAGTGAGGCCAACCCAGCAGGTGTTAAGTCCTAATGTCTGTGCCAGTAGCACAAGTTTCTCTCCGCAATAGCCGATTCTTTCCTGGGAGGTCTTGTCTTTTGGGCCGGCCATAACAAAATAGTTGCGTACACCGGTGAAGATACCGTAGTTCAAAATGCCTTTAGAGAATGCTTTGGGTTCATCCAGAACCAGCTGGATGTGGAGTCCGTTTTCTGCATTGTGCTTTAGTACAGCTTCTTGCAGTATCATTATATCTTTCTCGGCGATAGGTTTGTCTGTGTATTTTCTTACGGAATGTCTTTCTGTGATGGCTTGTCTGAGGTCCATGTCTTTCTTGATTTGAACTATTTAGGGATGGTGATAGGGATAGGATCGCCGAGGAAATGGGGTTTCTTGCCAAAGAGGATGTCCAGGACGGCTTTGGTGCGGGCAAGCTTTTCTCGGAAGTACATGCGGATGCGCCAGTATCTGGAGATAGTGTTTTTGGCGTTGAAGGCAACGGCGTCAATGCCAAGGTGCTGGCAGATGTAGAGAGCTCTCTGGTTGTGGAATTTCTGGGAGATGATGGTGAAGGAGTTCTGGCCAAAGACCTTCTGGGCGCGGATCATGGAGTCAAAGGTGCGGAAACCGGCATAGTCCAGAAAAATGCGGTCTGCCGGTATGCCTTTGGAGACAAGGTCCTTCTTCATATACTCAGGCTCGTTGTAGGAGCGGTGGCTGTTGTCTCCGCTGATCAGCACAACCTTGATCTTGCCTGCCTTGTAGAGGTCTACAACGGCCTGGATGCGGTGAACATAGTAGATGTTAGGTCTTCCAGTACGGCCGATAGGGTTGGTGCCAAGAAGCAGGCCAACGTCGTTGCAGGGAATGTCGTTGACATTGTTGAACAGCTTTCCTCTGGAGCTTTTTTCAACGATGTAACTGCACCAGACAACAATCGCGATGCCGATTAAGCAGAGAAGAAGGAATATTTTGAAGAGCTTTTTCATCGACTTTTTCTTCAGAGATGACTATTGGTTGAGAATCTGGCCGGCGGCGTTTTTGGTGTCCACTTTTTCTATGATGCGCTCAAGGATGCCTTTGTCGCTGAAGATGAAGGTTCTTCTGAGGGTGCCCATAGTGGTTTTGCCATACATTTTCTTCTCTCCCCAGGCTCCGAAGTCCTGAAGCATCTTGGTAGTGGTGTCTGCCAAGAGGGTGAACGGAAGGTCATACTTTGACCTGAAACCGGAATGGGACTTTGGGCTGTCCTTGCTCACTCCCACAACGTTGTAGCCGGCCTTGGTGAGAGCGGCGTAGTTGTCTCTAAAACTGCAGGCCTCTGCCGTGCAGCCGGATGTGTTGTCCTTCGGGTAGAAGTATATGATGGTTTTCTTTCCGTTTCCGATAAAGCTATCAGACTTTACCGTGTTGCCGTCCTGGTCGAGAACCTCGAATGACGGCATCTTGTCTCCGATTTTCAACATAGCTGCAATAATTTGTTCTATGTTCAAAGATAATGCAAAATATTCTTATTTTTGTGTAGATGGTATAGTTACATAGAATGATATGAAAATGATTATGAGTTTTTCAATTATCCCGATGCTGATGAGCATTTTCTCCTGCTCAGGAGCGAAGTACATCGATATGGACGTGACGGAGTTCGGCCTGCTTCTAAAGGAGCAGGAAGCGGCTTTGATCGACGTGAGGACTGACAAGGAGTATGCCGATGGGCATATCGCAGGAGCCGTGAACTTTGATTTCTTCAGCAAGTCTTTCCTTAGTATGGTGGAAGAGGCTTATCCGAAAGACAGGCCGCTGGCTGTTTACTGCCGTAGCGGAAAACGGAGTGCAGGTGCCGCAAAGCTGCTTGCCAAGGCTGGCTACACTGTATATAACCTTAAGGGCGGATACCTGGCCTGGACAGAGGCCGGAAACCGTGTGACAAAGTATGAAGTGGAGGTCTTCAAGACAAAGAACGGCTCTCCGGTTGCGATCTGCCTGATAAAGCACGGGACTCTGGAGATAGAGTACGACGGTCTGACAATCCACGTGGATCCGGTGGGTGAATACGGCAAGCATACAGACTATGCAGCCGAATTCCCAAAGGCTGACGTGATTCTTGTAACTCACGAGCATCCAGACCATCTGGACGATGCCGCCCTGAAGACTCTGGAGGGAGAAAATACCGTTCTGATTCTCAACAAGACCAGCGCGGACCGTATCGGAAGGGGAGAGGTGATAGCTAACGGACAGAGCCGTGAGCTTCCGAAGGGAATAACTCTGGATGCCGTTCCTGCATACAACACGACTCCAGGAAGAGAGAAGTTCCATCCAAAAGGCAACGGCAACGGTTATGTTCTCACGATAGACGGGCTCAGGATCTACATTGCCGGAGACACGGAAGATGTTCCCGAGATGGCAGACCTGAAAGATATCGATATTGCATTCCTGCCTGTGAACCAGCCTTATACAATGACCGTTGAGCAGTGCGTGAAGGCGGCCAATATGTTCAAGCCGAAGGTTCTGATACCATATCACTTCAGCAAGACGGACATAAGCTCCATTCCGGAGCAGCTGCCGGATATAAAGGTTTTGCTTCGCCAGATGCAGTAGCCTACTTCTGGCTCTTGTCTTTATCTTTAGGTTTTCTGAAATACTCCCAGATAGCCCAGGCCGTTAGAACTGCCATCGCGATTATGGCAATGGCGGCATGGAAGGAAGTGCCGTGCTTTAGGCTCATCCATATCATGAAGTAGTTGAATGCGAAGAGGACTATGCCGCCCAGAAGAAGCACGAGAATTGCGGACGGGATGTTCTTCTTGTCCTGGATTTGGACCTTCTTCTTCCTGACAAGACGGAAGAGGGAAATGGCAGGGAAGAGGGCTATCAGCAGAGAAAAGATGAAAGCAATCTGTCTTCTCAGCTTGTCCTGAGCTTCAGTCTCGGCGCTTTGCTGTAAAACCTTGTCCATCTCTGCCTGCATCTTCTGGAAAAGCTGGTTGGTGTCAGCTCCGTACATCTTCAGAAGGTCCTCTTCAGTCAAAGGCTTGTTTTGGAGAATGGAGTCAATGCCGGAACTGGTTTGCGCCGTGGCAGGCCCTGCAGCAAGGAGCAGGGAAAGAATGGATATGGCTATAAACTTTTTCATATTTCTGTCAGTTCTCCTGTGGCGGAGTCAATGATGAATCCTCTTACGGTTATGTCTTTAGGTATCAGAGGATGATTCTTTATTGTCTCTACGGTTTTCTTCACCGATTTTTCAGTGTCGTGGAAGCCTTCCAGCCATTGATTCAGGTCTATGCCGCAGCGATTTACGGTATCCAGGGTTTCCTCGGCGATGCCTTTTTCTATCATCTGTTCCCTGAAATGTGCATAGCTCATGTGGCAGGCTCCGCAAGATGAATGGTGGATGACCATAACTTCTTCTACTCCAAGTTCATAGATTGCCACTATGAGACTTCTTATCGCGGAGTCAAAAGGAGATAGGATGACTCCTCCTGCATTCTTGATGATCTTGGCGTCTCCGTTTTTCAGGCCCAGGGCGGATGTCAGAAGGACGGACAGACGGGTGTCCATGCAGGAGAGCACGGCCAGTTTCTTCTTTGGATATTTGTCTGTAAGATACTTTTCGTAGGATTTTTCTTCCACGAATTTCTTGTTGAACTCTAATATCTGATCTATCATGACACTTTATCTGAGCAGCACCAGATGGTCTCCTTCGTAAAGGACGGTGTTGCCGTTAGGAATGATGTTTTTGTCTCCTCTGCGGATAAGGATGATAATGCCGCTTCCAGGAACTTCCTTGATCTTCTTGCCGATTCTGCGGCTTGTAGGCTTGATGGTCTTTTCCAGGAAGATGGCGTCAGAGCCTTCAAACGCTTTGGTGACGATAATTGCCTTGTCACCAGGCTGAAGGACAGTGTCTCCTCTTGCGATTATCTGTTCATTCCCTCTCAGTATGAGGGCAATCAGCACATTCTTAGGGAAGTTTATCTCGTGAACCTGCTTTCCGCACATATTGCTCTCCGGAGTGATTTCAACCCAGCTGAAATGAAGGTGGTCTTCTGTATAGTCGTTGAAGGACTTGAGTACATTGCTGTGCTTGTCTATCATATCCAGTTTCTTGGCAGCCCACGGAATCATAGAGCCCTGGAAGGCTATTGATATGACAACCAGGCAGAAGACTATGTTGAACAGATCCTGCTGGATTGGCTCGTCTCCGTTTATGCACATTATGGCAAAAACGATGGCGGAGGCTCCTCTCAGGCCCACGAACGACACGAAGGCCATCTGCTTGAAACTGTATTTGCGGAATGGGGCCAGCACGCCGAAGACAGCCGCCGGTCTGGCAAGCAGAAGCAGGAACAGGAAAATGAGTATAGCCGGAATGATGTCATTTGGCATCTTGGACGGTTCTACCAGCAAGCCTATCAGGAAGAAGGTCAGCACCTGCATAAGCTCGTTAATTCCGTCGAAGAAGTTCACGATGGTCTTCTTGTCTTTGAAATCCTGGTTACCTACGATCATTCCCACCAGGTAAACGCTCAGGTAGCCGTTGCCTCCCAGAATGTCCGGGATCGAATAGCTGGCAACCGCAAGGGCAAGGATAAAGAGCGAGATGTAGCCGCTGCCTTTGATGGTAACTTTCTGAAGCGTAAGGCTGGCGATTTTGGCTATGACCAGACCGCAGGCGGTTCCAATGCCGATCTGCATCAGCAGCATCAACGCCAGTTTTCCACCCGAGGCGCTTCCGTTTGCGATAGAAAGCATGCCGATGGTCAGCATATATGCCATAGGGTCGTTGCTTCCGCTTTCGACCTGAAGCATAGGGGAGGTGTTGTTCTTCAGACCGAGTTTCTTGGTCCTGAGGATGGAGAATACAGATGCGGCATCCGTAGAGCTCACTATCGCTCCGAGGATCAGGCTTTCTATCAGTCCCCAACGCAGAATAAAGTAGCACAAAAGGCTGGTAACGGCCGCAGTTATGACAACTCCCACAGAAGCCAGCAGACCCGCTTCGGTAGCTATGTGCCTGACGGCGCTCCAACGGGTTCCGAAACCGCCGTAGAACATGATGAATATCAAGGCACAAGTACAGAAGTTATGGGCAAACCTGAAGTCATCCATCTGGAACGGAATCACGTCGGTGACACCGAAGATAGCGCCCAGCAGAAGAAAAGCCAGCAGAGCCGGAATTCCCAGGCGTGTGGAAATATTGTTAAGCCCGATGCTTATAAACAGTACAAGTGCACCGATGAGCAGAATGAGAGTTATCATAACATACAAAATTAAGAAAAATGTCTCTTATAGGCACATCTTGTAGATGTTCTCGACATCTTTCTGCTGGAGAGGAATAAAACCTGGCAGAGTTCCGCCGTTGACGGCTTTCCGGGCCATCTCCTCGAAATGAGTCTGGTCTATTCCTAGATCTGTGAGTGTGCTCTTTAGACCAAGGGTCTTGAACAGGAATTCGCTGAGCATATCTATTGCCTTGCGGGCGATATCCATAGGAGGAAGGGAAGCGTCTATGCCAAACACGTTTACGCCGAACTGCACGAACTTGCCCACAGTGTTTTCATTCAGGCAGTATTCCATCCATCTCGGGGTCAGTATGGCAAGGCCAAGGCCGTGTGTGATGTCATAGACCGCAGACAGCTGGTGCTCCATAGGATGGCAGCTCCAGGCCTGGCGCTTTCCGCCGTCTATGAAGCCGTTAATTGCCCAGGATGATGTCCACATCAGGTTGGCTCTGGCCTCGTAGTTCTCCGGCTCCTTCATCGCAACCGGGGCAAACTTTATGATGGTCTTCATCAGGCCTTCCATAAAGCAGTCCAGCATATAGAGGTCTGTGTTCACATTGAAGTAAACCTCAAAGATATGGCTGAGCATATCTGCCGCTCCGCAGGCTGTCTGGTAAGGGCTTACTGTAAAGGTGTTTTCAGGATTCAGGAAAGAGGCCTTCGGGAGCATAGGAGGGCACATGCATCCTATCTTGTCGTTGGTTTCGGGATTGCTGATCACTCCGCCGCAGTCCATCTCGCTTCCCGTAGCCGAGAGAGTCAGTATGCTTACTATCGGAAGAGCCTTCTCTACCGGAACCCTCTTTTTCATGTCGAAGAAATCCCACGGGTCAAAGTCCACCAGCGCTCCGGCTGCCATAAACTTTGTGGCGTCTATGGTTGAGCCTCCGCCAACTGCCAGAAGCACGTCTATCTTGAGGTCCTTGCACATCTGGGCACCTTTCCTCACCGATGCAATTCTCGGATTCGGCTCTATGCCTGAGAGCTCATAGACCTCGAGCTGAGCTTCTTTCAGTTCTTTCATCACTTTGTCATACAGCCCTATGCGCTTGATGGAACCGCCTCCGTAGGTCAGTAGCACTCTCTTGCCCCACTTCTTGAGTTCAGGACCGAGGTTCTTCAGCTGGTCCTTTCCGAAATACACCCTGCAAGGGATGTCGTATATGAAATCGTTGATCATACTTATTCCTGTTTTTCCTTTAGAATTTCAGCGATTCTACCCAGGCTTTTACATCCTCGTCTGTTGCTCTGTTGAGAACCTTTCCGGCAGTCCACTTGATAGCCGGATACTGCTCCTTGAACTGGGCGTTGGCCTTGTCAACTGTGCTTCCGCCTGAAGTGGCGAAGAACACTACGTTCTTTCCGGAGAAATCGTAAGTCTCAAGGAACGTGTTGATTATGGTAGGTGCGGTGTACCACCAAACAGGGAATCCGATATAAATGGTTCCATAGTCACCGGCGTTCTCAAGGTCTTTCACGATAGCCGGACGGGATGCCTTGTCTGCCATCTCCACGCTGCTGCGGGAAGTCTTGACTGTCCAGTCGAGGTCGGCTGATGTATAAGGTACTTCAGGTTTGATTTCATAAAGGTCTCCGCCAGTTACAGCGGCAACCTTCTCTGCCAGTGCCTTGGTAGTACCTGTCGCTGAGAAAAATGCTACGAGTGTCTTCATTTGTTTTTCCTCCTGATTGTTCTGAGTCTGTTCTGTTTTCTTGTTCTGTCCGCAGGAAGCAATAACCATTGCCATAGCCGCGATTGTGAGAATTATCTTTTTCATAACCTAACAAATATAATGAATTTATCCTTTCAGGGCGCGCATCGCGTTTAGAACGGCCAAGACGGTCACTCCAACATCGGCGAACACGGCCATCCACATTGTAGCGATACCCAAAGTGGCGAGGATAAGCACTGCAACCTTTACTCCAATTGCAAACCAGATGTTCTGCCTGGCTATTGAAAGTGTGCGTCTTGCAATCTTTATGGCAGTGGCGATCCTGGAAGGCTTGTCATCCATCAGCACCACGTCTGCTGCTTCAATGGCTGCGTCGCTTCCGAGAGCTCCCATCGCGATTCCCACATCCGCCCTGGCAAGGACAGGGGCGTCGTTGATGCCGTCTCCCACAAATGCCAGAGTTCCTTTTTCCAGAAGCTGTTCAACGATTCTCACCTTGTCTGAAGGCATCAGTTCCGAGTGGTATTCAGATAGATTCAGCTTCCCGGCGATTTGCCTTGCAACCTCCTCCCGGTCTCCGGTAAGCATAACGGTATCTGCTATGCCCATAGATCTCAGGTCGGAAATTGCCTTGGCGCTGTCTTCTTTCATCTGGTCGTTGATGACTATGTGGCCGGAATACTCTCCGTTGATTGCAATGTGGATAATAGTGCCAGCGTGATGGCAAGGATGCCATTTCACTCCGATGGATTCCATCAGCTTTTCGTTTCCGGCATATACAGTGTCGTTTCCGATTCTGGCTTTTGCACCTTTTCCGGCAATCTCCTCAATCTCAGAGACCTGGCATCCGTCTGTGGCTTCCTGCGGAAAGGCGTCTCTTAGCGCTCCTGCGATAGGGTGGGTGGAGAAATGCTCCACGTGGGCGGCCAGGTGCAGCAGACGCTTCGAGTCTGAACCGTGGCCCTGGTGGCATTCCTGCGAATGAGAGCCGTCTTTGCAGGTATCAGGATGCACGGCTTCTACAGCAAACTTTCCCTGTGTGAGGGTTCCGGTCTTGTCAAATACCACGGTCTTGACTTTGGAGAGGATGTCCATATAGCTGGCTCCCTTGATGAGGATTCCCTTTCTTGAAGCTCCGCCAATTCCGCCGAAGAAAGTCAGCGGAACGCTTATGACAAGGGCGCACGGGCAGCTGACCACCAGAAACATCAGCGCTCTGTACAGCCAGGTAGGGAAACTCTCTGAGAAACCGCCGGATAGGATCGGTGGCAGGAAAGCCAGCAAGATAGCCGCGCAAACCACGATAGGGGTGTATATCCTGGCAAAGCGGGTGATGAAAGTCTCGCTCCTGGACTTCTTTTCAGCGGCATTTTCCACCAGGTCTATTATCTTGGATGCGGTGCTTTCCTTGAAGTTCTTTGTGGTGCGGACCTTTATCGCTCCGGACAGGTTCACGCATCCGGAAATGACCTCGTCTCCCGCACCTGCTTCCCTTGGCACGCTCTCTCCGGTAAGAGCCACTGTATTCAGCGATGTGGCTCCTTCTATGATCTGCCCGTCCAGAGGAACTTTCTCTCCCGGACGGATAACTATTACTTCTCCGACTGTAACTTCTTCCGGGCTTACTTCCAGCAGGTTGCCATCTCTTTCCACGTTAGCCTTGTCAGGGCGGATATCCATCAGGTGAGAAATGCTTTCCTTGCTCTTGCCCTCTGCATATCCTTCGAACAGCTCTCCAACCTGGAAGAACAGCATCACGAATACCGCTTCAGGAAACTGGGTTTCCGCTCCAGGAAGAAAGCCTATGCAAAGCGCACCAATGGTCGCGATAGACATCAGAAAATGCTCGTTGAAAGCATCTCCGTGAACCAGCCCTTCAAAGGCCTCTTTCAGCGTTTCCCATCCTGTTAGAAGATATGGAACAAGATAAACCAGAAGCAGTTGCCAGGTCTTAAGGTTACACTTCTTTTCAATAAATACCGCCGCAATCAACAGTATAACTGTCGCGATTATAATAATAAGTTTTCCCTTCAGCCCCCTTTCCTCATGATGATGGTGATGCTCATGCTCATGATGGTGGTGATGCTCATGCTCAGTATGATGATCAAGATGATGGTTATGCTCGCAGCATTCATCGTGATGATGCTCGTGTATATGTTCCTTCTTGTGTGCCATAATAGTGTCATTTACATAGTTTCCATACCTTCTTTATAGGTTGGGTACTTGAGTTCTGGGAGCAAGTCGGTTTTCATTCTGGAAGTGTCGCCGTAATAGCTTACGTGTCCGATTTTCACGAAATCTCTTGTGAGAGGGGACTTAGATCCTGTCAGCAGAGACCATTGTTCCATAAACCAGGCGGCAGTATAGACCATCCAGTCTGGCATGCGCCAAGGCTTTCTGGTGCCCCAGTATTTGCAGGCGTCGTCAACAAATTCCTGAAGAGTCTGCTTGCCGTCATCCCCGATATGATATATTCCGCTTGCATCTGGGTTGAGGGCGGTTTGTTTCATCGCTGAGCAGAAATCTGCTTTTGAAATCAGATGAATCCAGGTAGGCTTTTTCCAGATTCCCATTATCCAGTGTTTAGAGAACCATTTGCAGGCGTCCATCATAATGATGTCTTTGCCGTAAATCATTCCGCAACGAGCTATTATACAGCGGAATCTGTCTTGGTTCTGCATCAGCAGAATTTCTTCTTCCCTGCGGGTTTGCGCATGTACGGATATAGGATTTCCGTCCAGACGTCCAGTAGCCGGATTATCTGGCGTAGTTTCTCCTTCCGTGTGAGGGAAACTTACCAGCACCATCCTTTTTACATTGTTTTCAGATGCTGAAGCCAAAAGGTTTTTGAAGTATTGAGTATTGGTTATAGGCAGAAACTTCTGTGGATTGCCCTTGAACAAGACACCGGCAAAGTGAATTACCGTATCCACGCCCTCCAATGCTGAGGCCAAAGTTTCCGGCTTAGATAGATCCACTTTGAAAGCTTTAACTTTATCGCTTTTCAAAAGCTTGTCATTCAAAGGCTTCTTATGATACAAAAGATGAAGTTTCACTTCTTCATTTAAAAAAGATTCGGCTAATAGGCTTCCAAGATTGCCTGCCGCTCCTGTTATAGCTATAGTCATATTAATAAGTATTATTCTCCTTTTATAATAAGCCAGTGGCCGCCTTTGTTGCAGCCCTGGCGCTTGATGATACCTTCTGCCTTGAGGTTGGCAAGCTGTTTTTCAATGGCCTTTTCCGTAACGCAGACTCTCTGTGCAAGAGCCTTCGCTGTAATGTGCTTGTTCTCAGCGATAAGAAGCAATATCTTGTCTCTTGTCTTAAGGTTCTTCTTTGGAACGCACTCATCTTGCTGCGGCTCGTTTTTGACAGGCACAATTGTCTGGTTTATAACGGAATCGATAGAGTTCAGAATATCGGATACGAGCTTTTCCCTGAACTGCTGGTAATCCAGCTCTACAGACTCGTTGTTTTCTGTAAATAGCAGCACTTTTTTGATCTTATCCATAATTTTTTCTCTCAGCGACGGGAATTTTATTCCCTAAGTCTAAAAATTTACTACCCTACAAAAATACAATTTATTCCCTAAAAACAATACTTTCTACCATAAATTTGCCGATATTTTATAAAATAATTTGGTTTATAATGTAAACTGGTTTATCTTTGCATTGGATTTGAGACTGACCGAGTGCGCAATTGGGAGGTAACGGATCCGACAATGGCCATTTTAAATTTTAAGTTTTAATTTTTTAAAAAGTATTTACAATGGAAACTATCGTTAACAAAGAAAACCTTTCAACCGAAAACTCTCTGAAGATTATCGCAGAGACAATGGAGCGCAGCAGAAAAACAATTGCCAAGAATCTTGGAAAGCCCCTGATCCTTTGGGGATGCCTGGTGGCAGTTACTGCATTGGTTATTTACTTCCTCTGGTCAAAGACCGGCAGCCCTGTATGGAACCTTCTGTGGTTTGCTATGAGTGCCATAGGTGTTGTATGCAACATTATTATGGACAAGAACAAGGAGAAAGCTCCTAAAACCGAGGTTAGCAGAATCATCGGCAAGACCTGGATGTGGTTCGGAATCTTTGCAACAGGCTTCTACTTCCTGATCTGGGTAGCTGCCCTTATAATGAGGTATTTCGAGCTGGGCAACATCGTGGTTGCCAATATGACTCTCGTAATTGCCTTGCTGATGGGACTTTGCGGCGTGATTACCGGAGTGGTTATGAAGATGAAGTCAGTTGTTGCCTGCCTTGTTGTGGCTACTGCAATATCTGTAGTTGTGGCTTTGATCTGCAACGGTCCGGCCCAGCTTCTGGTATTCGTTGTACTCGGCATCCTGGGACTTCTGATTCCTGGAATGATTCTTCAGAACAAAACCAAGCAGAACTAAAATAACGCTATAAAACAAAGTGTTATGGAAGAGAAACAGATAACGTTCAAGCCGCTGGATCCGCTGCTCCATTCGGAGCTGAGGCTTGCGGTGATGAGCATACTGATTGGCGTGGTGGAGGCGGACTTCGTGTACATCAAGTCCCAGACCGGAGCCACGGCCGGAAACCTGAGCGTGCAGCTCGACAAGCTTTCCGCTGCGGGATACATCGAGGTGGAGAAGACTTTCAAGGGAAAGAAGACCTGCACTCTCTGCAGAATCACCGGCAAGGGCCGGGACGCCTTTGCCGAGTACGTCGAGACTCTCAAGCAGTACCTTCAGATCCCGAAGGGCTGAGAATATCAGAAGTTGATTTTTAGGTATAAAAAAGTACTCCCGCTGATACGCTTATTGTACCGGCGGGAGCACTTTTTATCACTTGTCTATAGGTTGGTGAAGTTTATCTTGTAGATCTTGCCGGTGGTGTCGTCGCAGACCCAGATGCAGTTGTGGGCATGGTCCACGTAAATTCCTTCTCCGTTATCTATGAAGGAAACGCTGTAGGTTGCCATCACCTTGCCCTCTGTGGTGCAGAGGTTGATCGTACGGCTTTTGCTGTCTGCTATCCAGAGCACATTCCTGACAGGATCATAGCAAAGGTCGGCGATTTCCTTGAGGCTGCTGCCTGTCAGGTCTCGGCGATTGGTTTCTCCTTTTTTCAGGGAATAGGTGATCAGGACCACCGGCTTCTTCTGGTTGCCGATAAGCAGGGTGCCGTCTTTGTACCAGGTGATGCCTTCAAGTCCGTCGTTTGTTCCATATCCGACATCTTCAACCACATAAATCAGTTGGTCTTTCTTGTAGGCTGGTGCCACAAGCCGGTGCACTTCCTGCTTGTTCTCAACGATATAATAGACATCTTTGGTCTTGGGGTCTATTGTAACGCCTTCGCAGTCGATCTTGCTGTTGTAGAAGCTTGTGGTGGCTCCTGTCCAGGTTACGTGATGTATGCCGTTTGCGTCGGAAGCTACAAGAAAACCGTCTCCATTAGGGGCAAGGCAAAGGCCTGAAGGTTCGCTGCAAGTGGTGTTGATTTCAGAATAATTGCCCATGACCGGCCTGTAGTTTTCAGGGGTGTCAGGCGTTTCAGGAGTCAGGTGCTTGTGTGAGCAGGCACCTGCTGCAAGAATAAGGTATGCGGCAAGTATTGCCAGAAGGGTTCTAGAATGTCTCATTTGGTTTTATTTTTTGCAAATGTACTCAATAGAAATTGTATTTTTGCCTTATGACTGAACTTGAAAAACTGAATGCCGGTCTGCCGTACTGCTATGCAGATGCAGAAATGATTGCAAGAAAGAGCCGCGCAATCAAGTGGTGCGAGGAGTACAACGCCATTGACGGAACAGACTATGAGGCTCAGTACAAGTGCCTTCAGAAGATGCTCGGGGCAGTGGGCCAGAGGGTATGGATTTCCAAGACCTTTGGCTGTGACTGCGGCAAGAACATCTTCATCGGCGATGATTTTACAGGAAATTTCAACCTCACCATCCTGGATATCCGTGAGGTTTACATCGGCAATCACGTGATGATAGGGCCGAACACTCTGATTACAACCGTCGGACATCCGCTTTCTCCACAGGGCAGGCGAGATTATATCGCTGAGGCAAAGCCTGTCAGAATCGGCAACGACGTGTGGATTGGCGGAAATGTGACCATCCTGCCTGGAGTTACCGTAGGCAACAATGTGGTCATAGCAGCCGGGGCGGTGGTTCACGAAGACGTTCCTGACAACTGTCTTGTGGGAGGAGTGCCGGCATCCAAGATTAAAGATCTGGTCAACGATGTCAAAGAGTAATATTCTTCTTCAGAATATGCTGAGCCGCCGCGACGAAAGTCAGATGGCTGGACTGATGCGTTTTTTCAAGACCGGGCCCGGACAGTACGGCGAAGGGGACAAGTTCCTGGGAATCAAGGTGCCTGTTACAAGAGCCGTTGTAAAGGAATGCTGGAAGGAGGTCTCATTTGAGAATCTTCAGGAGTGCATTCTCAGCCCTTGGCACGAGGTCCGTCTGGCTTCACTTCTTTGTCTGGTTGAAATCTTTTCCAGAGCGGGGAAGAAAAAGCAGGAAGACCTGCAGAAACGGTGCGTGGATTTCTATCTTGCCCACACAGACCGTATCAACAACTGGGACCTGGTGGATCTTTCCTGCTACAGCCTTCTGGGCGAATGGCTTCTGGACAAGGACCGCACTCTGCTTTATGAACTGGCAAGAAACGGCAAGAACATCTGGGAGCGGAGAATCGGCATAGTTTCAACGATGGCCTTTGTCCGCAAGAATCAGCTCAGCGATACATATTCCATCGCAGACATTTTTCTTGAGGACTGTGACAGGGTTCCTCTTCATGACCTTCTGCAGAAAGCGGTAGGGTGGCTGCTCAGGGAAGCCGGCAAAAAAGACGAGGCATCTCTGAGGATGTTCCTTGACAAACGAGCCTCAAAAATGCCTCGTACAATGCTCCGTTACTCTTTGGAAAAGTTTCCGGAGCCTGTTCGCAAGCGGTATCTTATTTATGGATCATTTAAATGACAACTGTACCGTCTTTGCGAATCAGAATCACAGTATCCGGTTTGCCGGACATTTCTAAACTGATTTCAAAGAATTCGTCTTCCGGTACCCAGACGTAATCAACATCTTCTATCTTCCAGCCGGCATATTCCGTATTGAGGTAGGTCTGGACCGCTGAAGGAAGCGGAGTCTTGGTTATGTTCACGTCTTTTTCAGTGCGGATCCAGTTCCATGACGTGCTGTTCTTCCAAAAAGCTTCATAGTCTGTATTCTCCATCACGAAATCTGCCTTGACGGTGTTGGCAATAAACTCCCACTCGACTTTTGTGGCAGAAGGGAAGCGATTCTTAAAATCAGCTTTGACTTCTTCGGGGATATTTGAGAAATCATCGTGGTTGTCGTCTTTTGAGCATCCTGCCAGGGATGAAAGCGCCAGAATAACGGCAGCGGCTTTGATTAGTAAATTTTTCATAATGATTTTATTAGAGTGTTAATTAAAAATGTAGGTCGAACGGATCGACTTTGCGATATTTATCAAATGGTCTGCAATTCTTTCAGCATTGGAAGAAAGAGAAAGGTAATGCGCTCCAACAGAAGGGGTGCAAATACCCTCACCGAGACGGCGGATATGGTTTTCCTCCATACTGTCTTTTATGTCATCGATTTCCTCTTCAATGATGTTTGCCTGATCGAGGGCGTTCAAATCCTCGTTGGTGTAAGCTTCTATTGCCTTGTCATATAGTTTGTTGAGTTTGTCTTTAAGATTTGTTGTCTCTGCTTTTGCCATATCGGAGAAATGCTGGGAGGATTCCTTGAGGCTATTTGCGTATTCTGTAATGTTTTCGGCATAGTCTCCGATTCTTTCTATGTCCCTGATTGAGCGGAATGTGGTAGACAGATATACCTTGTCTTTTTGGCTCAGCCCCTTGCCGGAAGACAGTTTCACGACATATTCCACCAGCGCCCTGTTTATGAAATCAAGCTCTTCCTCCTTCTCTTTAAAGTCTTTCAGGTAATTGAAATCCAAAGTGATGATTGCATCCAAGGCTTTGTTGGTGTTCTCTTTTGCGATTTCTGCCATTCTCAGAATCTCGTTTTTGACTTGTCCTACAGCCACCGGGGCGGTCATAAGCATATTGTCGTTGACATAATGTAGCCTGAAGCCTTCTTCCAGGCTCTGGTCTTTTTCTTCGTCTGGAATGATCCTTTTGACGGTATTGACAAGGAAGGATGTGAGCGGCAGCATGATGATTACGGTTACCGTGTTAAAGAAAGTGTGGAACATTGCCAGCTGCGTCTGCGGAACTCCAGGGAACACCTTTGCGAATATGCTTCCGAAGCTTGCCGATCCGGAGGTGGAAAGTGACAGAATCCATCCCGCCAGGAGAAAGATGACAACTCCCGAGCAGTTGAACAGCAGATGGATCAGGGCAGTGCGCCTGGCGTTCTTGCCGCTTGTAATACCGGCCATTATAGCCACGACACAGGAACCTATATTAGATCCTAAGGTAAGCATAATACCCTGGTCCAGAGAGACAAGGCCGGAAACAACCATAGCCAGGGCAATTGAAGTCATCACAGACGAACTCTGTATTATGGCGGTCAGAACGGCTCCTACAAAAACAAGAAGGATGGGATTCTCAATTCTTGCCAGAAATGCCTTGATGCCATCCTGGGCCGCGAAAGTCTCCATGGAACCACTCATCAGGCTCAGTCCTACGAACAGCATACCGAATCCTGCCAGTATTCCTCCGGTGGTCTTGACCTTCTGTTTTTTTGAGAACATCAGCATAAAGGCCCCGATGCCTACAAGAGCGGAGAATATCGCGGTAGACGAGATTGCGTTTTTGCCAAACATTCCCAGAGCCACAATCTGAGCCGTGATTGTTGTTCCGATATTTGCTCCATAGATGATTGTAGCGGCCTTGTATAGTGAAATTATGCCCGCATTCACAAAACCAATGGTCATTACAGTGGTTGCTCCTGAACTCTGGATTACGGCTGTGCCAGCGGCCCCGATTCCTACTCCCAGCAGCTTGTTGGATGAAGTCCTGGCAAAAAGTCTCTTGAGTCTCTGGGAACTTGCCGCTTCAAGATTGGAGCTCATCATTTGACAAGCTATGAGGAAAATACCTATGCCCGACATCAGGGCGAGGATAGCAGATACGATATTTATTGTACCCATTTATGTATTAAGCACATGTTGAAGTTATAGATTAGTGAAACAACTCGGCAGCCAGAGACAAAGCTCCGGCACTCTATGATGCACAGGATAGTCTACAACCTCAACAGGCAGGATGACAATAAGATATCTTTTGAATGCGGTGAAAGTGTAAACTCTTTAAGACTTGATGCAAGAGTTTTGCTGTCTTTTGTGAAAGATTGTCTCTGCGAACTGATTTTAGTGAAACTCCTTCTGACGGTATGCGATTTCCTTGAAAGCGAGATCTCTCCTTCAACCTGTTCCTCATCAAAATCACAATCCAATACTTCTATCTGCTCATTTGCTGTCAGGTTTATTTCATCCGGACAGAGGGGGTAAATAAAGAACAGCGTCAGTATAATCATCAAGATTCGCATATTAAAATATATGCAGAATTCATACCAAACTAGTCAAAAACCAAATAAAAAAGAGATGCCTTGCTTAGTTTCGGCATCTCTTTGATATGTTTAACTTTAATCAACCTTTCCTGCGGCTAGTCTTCGGAAGTAAGATCCCTGATCTGGGCGAGGGTTTCATCGGATTTTGAGAGGATGTTGTGGCGCAACATGAGTCCAATCGCTCCGCCGATTACGATTCCCACTCCGAGACCGATGAACATCGCATACTTTGCTTCTGAAGGGAATGCCTCGTTTTTCATGATTTCATATACCATTCCGCCCAGCCAGAGGATAAGCAGAGGAATTCCGATCCAGAGCCAGTTGGCGTAGCCTTTTCTGAAGCGTACGATTCCCTTGGCTGTAGTTACAAGGTCTGTATCCATTTTGGGAAGCCTGTTGTTGATTATGATGGTTGCCGCCAGGCAGAAAGCCAGCATCACTTCTGTCGCGATTACGAAAGGAATGGAGAATCCGACATTCAGGAGGTTAAGGCAGAGAAGCATTGCAACAATCCCGATAATCGTCTGGCGGAGAGCCTTTCTCTGAAGGCTGCCCAGAGTTTTGCGGTATGCGTTGCGCAGGAGTTTTTCGTTGACGATGGTTTCTCCTTCCAGTTTTTCTTTCATCTGGCGCAGCTGCTGCTGCATTTCGTTGAGTATGTTATCTGTGTTTTCCATTTTAATGCATCTTTTTGAGTTGTTCTTTGATTCTGACAAGGCGGACAGAGACGTTTGAGGTGCTGATTCCGACTATCTGGCCGATTTCTTCATAGCTGAGGTTTTCCAGCCACAGCAGAACGATTGCCCTGTCGAACGGACCGAGCTTGGAGATTCTCTCCCTGAGAAGGTTGGACTGGCGGCTGCCTTCGTCCACGTCTTCGAACAGGTTGATGTTCATGCTCAGCGGCTCCTTTCTCGGGAGGCGTTTTTTCTTGCGGTCTGAAGAAATGCAGGTGTTCAGGCTCACTTTCCAAATCCAGGAGTTCAGGCTGCTTTCGCCCCGGAAAGTTCCGGATCCTTTCCACAGGTTGATCAGGATCTCCTGGAAGAGGTCTGCGACCTCCTGAGTGTCCTGCGAGAACATATAGCAGACGGTGTAAATCGTCCCCTTGTGCTCTCTGACCATCTTTTCGAATTCTCTTTCTGTCATTGTCTGTCTTGTTTGTTTGCCCATTAGACGCAGAGGCTAACGGAAAACTACACAAATATCCGAAAATTTTTTGCCTACAATTATTATATTTGAGTGTTATGAAAAAGATACTGGTACTTTTTGCAGGGATATTGATGTCCTCGTCTTTTTTGCTGAACGCTCAGCAGTACAACGTGTTGGAACAACTAAAGGCCGATGCCCGCAAGGTCCGTGGTATGGAAGGCCCGCACCGTCTGGATGAATTCGGAACCTTAAGCAAGGCTCCTGCCGGCTACAGGCCTTTCTATATAAGCCACTATGGTAGGCACGGTTCCCGCTATGCCTGGAACCCGAAGACTTACATTCTTCTCCGCGATGTATTCTCCAAGGCTAAAGAGGAAGATGTGCTTACACCGTACGGAAAGGAGTTTGTCCGGAAGTACGAAGCTTTCTATATGAATCCGTACATCAACACCGGAGACCTGGTTCCGCTGGGATTTGACCAGCACCAGGCTATTGGAACATTCGTGTACGAACAGTTCCCGAAAGTTTTCAAGGGAAGGAAGAAGGTAGATGCCATCTCCTCCACCAGCCAGAGATGTATCGTGAGTATGGGAGCCTTCGCACTGGGGCTTAAAACTTGCAATCCCAAGCTTACAATGCGCTTAAGGTCAGACCACACCGGAATGTGCATCATAGCCCCGCCAAGCGCTCCTAAAACCCTGATCAGGCGTTTCAAGACAGATGACAGGAAAGCGGAACTTGAGAGCGTGAATGATTTTTTCAAGAGGATTACAGGATATCAGGATGTTCTGGACAAGCTGTTCACAGACACTAAGTTCCTTGATGGATTCCAAGACGGCCCGACAGGTTTTATGAGCGAGCTGTGGCAACTGATCTGCGGATACCACAACTATGAAAGCGAGCCGCTTTTCGACGACCTGCTAACTCAGGAGCAGAGGCTGAAGTTCTGGGAAGCCGACAACTATTTCTCTTTCTTCACCGATATTAAAGCCCGCTATGGCGTTATTCCTCTGCTTGAAGACATAATAGCCAAGGCTGAAGCTTCTTTCAGCGATCCCAACCAGGCCGCGCATTTGAGATTTGGGCACGACTACATCGTTGAAGCTCTGGCGACTCTTCTGAATATAAACGATATGGGCACCATCCCATCCAAGTCCGAAGATGCCAAATACTGGTTCCAGAACTATAACATTCCGATGGGAGCAACAGTCTTGTTTGTATTCTACAAGAACAAGAAGAACGACATTCTCTTCAAGCTTGTGTTCAACGAGAACGATGCCACATTGCCAGATCTAACCCCGGTGCAGGGCAACTATTACCGCTGGAGCGACTTCCGCGCCTGGGCGGACAAGATGATGGCTGATCATCCGCAGATCTAAGAGGCTAGAACATGGTCCAGGCGGCTTTCTCTGCTCTCCTGCTATTGACGGCGTTCATTTTCCCGAAGTTCCATTTTACTCCAAAGAGAATCCAACGGCCCATAACAAGCTTGTAGGAGTCTTCTATGTAGTTGGGGGCTTGTGTTTGGCTGCGGCTGCGGGTCTTGTTCAGGATATCATTAACCTTTACGCTGAGGTTGAAGGCTCCTATGTTCTTTGAAATCTCAGCGTTCCACTGCCATTCCGGTTTGCCGTAGCCGTTTGCGTAGCCTTTGTAGCAGACGTAGGAAATGTCAGAAATGAACTCGAACTCGTGTTTTGTGGTGTATCTGCCTTCAGCAAATAATTGGGACCTAAAGGTGTTTTTGTTCGCCCTCTTGTCCAGTGAGTAGCGTGATATGCTTCCAGACAAGCGAGTCCCCGCTGAAAACGTGAATACCTTCTGGTTGTATTTTACCGTGAGGCCGCCGTTTGGAGAGAAAGTTTTGGTCTGGCTCTTCTTGAAGCCGCTCAGGCCGCCGTAGAATCTGTTGCCCTTGCTGTCTCCCCAGAAATCTGCCATAAACGCAGTATAATCGAAGGTTTCCTTGTCCAAAGCCGGAAGGGTTCCGGTAGCCTGATAGGTGGATGAGAAATTGTATGAAGCCCCGAGGCTCAGGCTCAGAGACCATATCTTTTTGGAATCCAGAGGTGTTGTATATTGCGATCCCAACATTGCGGATAATCTTGGCTCTTTGGAATTTACAGGAATAGAGTATAGAACTCCATCAGGATCGTACCAGAGTGCATTGTTGATGGGCTTGTTGTACAGAGTTGCGAATAAGTACACATTCAGACTGGTGAATTTCTGCCTGTTGTTCCGTCTCCAGGTAGCGTTTATCGTAGTTGATGAATTAGTCCTCAGGTAAATGTTTCCAAGGCTCAGGCTGGAAGGATTGCTTATGTTCAAAACGGGAAGCATCCTGCTGTTGCTCGGCCTGGAGCTGAAACCTGAAATCGAAAAGTTGAAATTGTCCGCTCCGTTTGAAAGCTGGAGTCTCATATTTGGGGATACAAACCAGCTCCACTCTCCCTTGCCAGTGGTGTCTTGTACATTGAAGCTTCTGGATATCAATTCATTGAGAGTTCCATTTGTGGTGGCTCCGAATGTGATGTAGTTTTGCTTTCCAAACTTGTATTGGGCTGTAAGATCGTACTGCTGACTTATGGAGTGAGTCTTGCTCTCAGAAGAATAGTAGCTGTTCAGTCCGCCTGCGTCAAAAGCGTCTCTGGTGCTCTCCGATTTTGTGAAATTAAGCCTGGCGTTTGCGGCAAGGGTAAGCCTGTCGGTTACTGGTTCGGAAAAAGTCAAAAATCCAAGCACGTAGTATGAAGAAGAATTAGACTCATAGCGCATTGTGCGGTCCTCTTCACCGGCGGAGGTTTTCAGTATGGTCTGCTCGTTGCTGTGGCCGTCTCCATCGCTGATTGAAGTATTGACATTGAAATTGAGATTTCTGTTTTTCTTTCCTCCAATGTCTCTGAAAGTTACGCCTGCATTGAGCATTCCGGTCCTGTTTACGGAGTGGTTTCTTGAGTGGCTTTCAGACTGGTTGACCAGGATTTCTTCTCTTGAAGTTTCAGATGCAGAGTTGCTGTAGGAATCTGATTTGCTGAAACTGAATCGCGGAAGAAAGTTGAACCAGGTCTTGCCTTTTTGTTTTTTCATCTCCAGATTTGCGCTTACTCCATTTCCAAACGACCTTCCTGAGTTTTCCGAAGAGCTGAACAGATTGCCGCTGTCCTGGTAGGTTGTCCTGAAGCTTTGCCTTCCGCTCTTGGAGTCTGTGTATTTATAGTTTCCCGCCAGGGTTGTTTCAAAATCCTTTACCCTGGTGGTATTTATATTCACGCCAAGTTGTGCCGCAGCCGAAAGGCCTGGGTCTGAATACAACTCCTCTTCACCCGAAACCGCAAATGCCACAAATCCTCCGTCGTTCACATTCATTGTGTTGGCAATAAAGGTAACCTGGTCTTTCTTGTTGTAGGCAGCCGCCAGGGCGTATGCGCTGTACAATGCTCCGCGATTGTCTCTGAGCGGCTCGTCGCTCTTCTTGCCTTCCACGGTGGTTCCGCCTTTCAGGTTAACGTTGCCGAACCATCCCTGTTCATACTCTTTCTTCAGCCCCACGTCCAGGATCTTCTCGCGGTTTCCGTCCTGTATGCCGGTGTTCCTGGTCTGCTCGGATTCCCTGTCTATTACGCGGATCTTGTCAACTATTGCCGCAGGCAGGTTGTTAAGAGCCGTGCTCTGGTCGTCGAAGAAGAAAGTGCGTCCTCCCACGGTGAGCTTGTCTATGGCTTCTCCGTTGAACTTCACCTTTCCTTCTGAGGTAATCTCCATTCCGGGCATCCTCTTAATCAGGTCTTTAAGCATAGCGTTGGCTCCGACCCTGAAAGACGATGCGTTGAATTCTATCGTATCCTGTTTCATCACGATAGGGTTGCCCACATCGGTGACGGTAATGGCCGAGAGATAGTTCTCGTCCAATTTCATCTTGACAGTGCCCATATCCACCCTCTGTTCCCTGAAATACTTCTCCTTGGAGTAATGCTTGTATCCCATCATCTCTATATGAAACACATAATTCCCGTACGGCACGTCTTTCAGCGTGGCAACTCCGGCAGTGTCTGACACTATGAAGTTTGTGATGGTGGTGTCCTTGGCCGGCACAACATAAACTGATGCAAATGAGATAGGTTCGTTAGTCAGAGAATCAACGATTTTCACCTTTATGCTGCTCATCCTGCCGGCGAACATATTGTCGTTGACAACGAAAACCTGCGCCCTGGCAAAAGTGCAGGTTATAAATGTCAGTATTATGGCGGTAAAAAGTCTTTTCATTCCAGTTCTTGTTTACAATAGTGATATGAAACAGAGCTCAGGAGCGCAAGTTAAGAAAAACAATCTATTTGTGCGGGTCAGTCTTCTTTCTTGACGGAGTATCTGATCCCGTTGATGGTTATATGCTCAACGGTTTTCCCGTTTATTGTGACACTTCCATCTGCATCGGTCTTTGCTCCCGGAATAATTTTGAGCAGTGTGTTGAGGTCTGATTTATTAAGCACATTCTGGTTCGGCTGGGTTTCTATGAAAGTGGTAAGGAGCAGTTTGGGGCCATTTTTGTCCGGGTTTTCCTTTTTCTCCGTTCTGATGCTCTTCATTGTCCTTTCCGCTGATCCCAGCACTTTCTTCAAGTAATCACTTCCTTCTTTGAAACTATACTTTTTGCCATCTATGATGAAAGTCATGTTAGGAAAATCGGGATCGGTGGAAGAAACGGCTATTCCCGTAAAAGAACCTCCTCTTGCCTGATTGAGTGTTTTTATAGAGTGGACCGTTACTGCATCTTTCCCATTGCAGGCTCTGGAAATTTTGTAATCAACGATTATCCTGCCCTTGAGCTGGGAGCCGTCAAAATTATCTATTGCAATGTCGTCTATGACGTAAACAAACTTCTGGGCAAAAGCTCCGCAACATGCCAGAAGAATGAAAGTTGTGAGCAAAAATATCTTTTTCATAATGTTTCTTGTATATGATGAGAGTTGGTGTGTTATCTTATCTCGTTTGCTGGAGTGTTTTGTGATATGATGAAGTAAGACTGATCTTCATCTTTGAGTGTCAGCAGGTATTT
>R25__coassemble_215_pt1 | contig 37401 bp, 38 predicted proteins | sample R25__metabat2_low_PE_028 | metagenome-assembled genome bin R25 | reverse complement strand
CATTCAGCCTGGAGCGGCATCCATCGACGAGTATCTTCCTCTTCTGCAGGGAAAAAGAGTCTGTCTTCTTTCCAACCAGACAGGCATAATGCTCAAGAAGGGAAAGGAACTTCCTGTGGAACTTCTGGTCAGCGACGGAAGTGATGCCATGGACAAGATGCCTAAGAACCTTTACACCCATGTTCTGGACACCCTTCTTAGCCTGGACGTGAATGTTGTGTGCCTGATGAGTCCTGAACACGGTTTCCGCGGCACGGCCGATGCCGGCGAGCACGTTTCTTCAGGCGTGGACCTGAGCACCGGAATCCCGATCCGTTCTCTCTATGGTACCAAGATGACTGACAAGGAGATGATGGAGGGTTTTGACGTGATGCTCTTTGACCTTCAGGATGTAGGCGTGAGGTTCTACACCTATTACGTGACCATGATAAGGATGATGGGCAAGTGCGCCAAGTTCAACATTCCTTTCATCGTCCTGGACAGACCTAACCCGATAGGATTCCTCACCGATGGCCCTATGCTCGACCGCAAGTTCAAGAGCGGAGTGGGCGGCCTTCCGATACCTGTGGCTCACGGAATGACAATGGGCGAGCTCGCCTATATGGCAAACGAGAAGGGATGGCTTAAATTCCCTTCCAAAGAGACCTGGGAACCGGACCCTGGCCTCAAGTGCGACCTTACGGTAATCAAGTGCAGGAACTACCGGAGAAACTCTCACTACCGCCTTCCTGTAAAGCCGTCTCCAAACCTTCCGAACATGCGCAGTGTGTATCTCTATCCTTCAACCTGCTACTTTGAAGGCACAAAGATCAGTCTCGGAAGGGGAACAACCGTTCCGTTCCAGATTTACGGAGCTCCGGATATGTCCACCACATCCTTCCAGGGCAGAAGCCCTTACGGCTCAGACGCCAGGATTCCGGCGGAATACAAGTTCACCCCGAGAAGCATTGCCGGCGCCAAGAACCCTCCGCTTCTGGACAAGGAGTGCACGGGCGTAAGCCTTGCCGAAATCCCTCTAAACCGCATAAATGACGGCAAAGTCAACCTCACCTACATCATCGATGCCTACATCGGCTGCGGCAGCAAGGGCAACGAATTCTTCACCAGGATGTTCGAGCTTGAAACCGGTCAGGAATATGTGAGAAAGACCATTATCGAGAAGGCGGACAATCAAGGCTGCAACGCCGGAAAGCTCGCCAAGGAACTTCAGGAGACTTGGGAGAAAGACATCAAAGCGTTCAAGAAAGAACGCGCCCCGTACCTGCTTTACAAATAATCAGCGGGGCCATTGGCCAAGTTCAAGATCTGTGATATCACGGCCTTCCACCTTGAAGCGGAGGGCCGTTCTTACGTTGTGGAAACCCATCTGTCCGCAGGCGCCCGGATTCATCACGAGCATTTTACGGTCAGAATCTTCTTTGGAGAAATTATGCGGGTCGTTCATCACCCTGAGGATGTGGGAATGGCCGCAGAAGAAGATGTCCGGATGGACCTGATGGATGAGCTGATATGCCCTATAGTCGTAGCGGGCAGGGTAGCCTCCGATGTGGATCATCAGGCAGTCCAGGTCCTCGAGCATGAAATGCTGGTAGAGGGGAACTTCCAGGCGGATGTCCTGGTCGTCGCAGTTGCCGTATACGCCTATGACGGGCTTGAAATTTTTGACCTCCTCAAGAGTGTGGATGCTGCCCCAGTCACCACAGTGAAGGACAACATCCACGTCTTTGAGAAAGTCTTTAAGCTCAGCTCCAAAGTAGCCGTGAGTGTCTGATATGAGTCCGACTTTTTTCATCGCTGAGCTTTGTTTTTTTACCAGATGCGGGCTCTCTTTTCAGGAGCGAGGTAGAGCTTGTCGCCTTCCTTGATTCCGAATGCCGCATACCACTCGTCGATCTGAGGAAGAGCTGCGTTCACTCTGAACCTTGCGTTGGAGTGAGGGTCGTTCAAAACCTGGTTGCGGATGTACTCGTCTCTGAAGTTAGCAGCCCAGATGAAGCCGTAGGAGATGAAGAATCTCTGGTCTGGAGTGAAGCCGTCCTTCTCTCCGAGAGGGTTCTGCTTCATTGCGTTCTGGAATGCCTGGTAAGCGATGTGCAGACCGCCGTTGTCACCGATGTTCTCGCCGAGGGTGAGTCTTCCGTTGATGAATACTCCCGGAAGAACTTCCTGAGTGGAGAAGAAGTCTGCAAGAACAGAAGTTCTCTCGTCGAACTTGGCCTTGTCTTCTGCTGTCCACCAGTTGTGCATGTTGCCATCCTTGTCGAACAGGCTGCCCTGGTCGTCGAAGCCGTGGCTCATCTCGTGGCCGATTACAACTCCGATTGCTCCATAGTTAGTGGCGTCGTCAGCTGCCGGGTTGAAGAATGGCGGCTGGAGAATACCTGCAGGGAAGCAGATCTCGTTGGTTGTAGGGTTGTAGTATGCGTTGATGGTCTGAGGAGTCATAAGCCACTCGGTCTTGTCGACAGGCTTTCCAACCTTGCGGTCAATCATGTCTGCAAGGTAGAACTCGGAAGCGTTGCACATATTCTCATAATATGAGAGAGTGTCGTCTATCTGAAGCTTGGAGTAGTCTCTCCAGGTGTCCGGATATCCTATCTTCACGATGAAGTTAGCAAGCTTGTCGTATGCCTGCTGCTTGGTTGAATCGCTCATCCACTCGAGCTGCTCTATTCTCTGGTGCAGTGCGTCCTTGAGGTTGTTTACAAGGGTAAGCATTCTCTGTTTGCTGCTCTCAGGGAAGTACTTTTCCACATAGAGCTTTCCGACAGGCATTCCGAGAACACCGTTTACAGCGCCGACGGCTCTCTTCCATCTAGGCCTGTCTTCCTGGGCTCCGCTCATCACCTGGCTGAACTCGAATGAAACCTTGCGGAAATCATCGCTGAGCATACTGGTTGCGCCGTAGATTACTCCGAATTCTGCATAGTCCTTGAGAGCCTGAAGAGGAGCTTCCTTTCCGATTCTCTCGACTTCCTTGAGATGGTCTGGCTGTCCCACGGATACAGAGTCAATTGCAGGATATCCCAGTCCGCTGAGAATCTCGTCCCACATAATGCCAGGGTAATATTTCTTGAGGTCTGCGTAGCTCATCTTGTGGAAGTTGTTAGGAACATCGCGGAGCTCTGTCCTGCTCTTGGAAGCCCTTGCTATCCTGTACTCTAAGGAGAGGATGTTCTCCATCTTGGCCTTTGCCTCGGCCTCAGAGTAGCCAACCATTGTGAACAGTTTGCAGATGAGGGTCTTGTATGCTTCCATAATCTTCTTGGAAGCCTCGTCATCGTTCAAGTAGTAGTCTTTATTGCCGAGTCCCAGTCCGCCCTGATATGTCTGGACGAGGTTGTTCTCAGAATCGGAAAGATCTGCGTCGCAGTAAATGGAGAACATTGAAATGTCGACGCCTCTCTTTCCCAGAACGGCATTGGCTATCTGGAAATCCTCGCGGGTTGCAATGTTGCGTACATACTCCAGGTCTTTCATGATTGGCTTGTAGCCGTCTTCGTTCCTCTTTACAGAGTCCAGAGCCATACGGTATAAGCTGCCGATCTTCTGGCCAAGGGTACCCTTCTCCTGAGGGTTGTTCGCGTACTCTTCAAACATTTCCTTGAGCTGAAGCTCGTTGTTGTCTGAAAGGACATTGAACTGTCCGAAGCTTGAATACTCCGGCTTGAGCGGGTTGGCCTTCATCCAGCCGCCTGCGCAGTACTCGTAAAAGTCCTCGCCAGGAGCGATTGAATCATTCATGTTTGCCTTGTCCAGGCCGGAGGTAAGTGTCTTCCCGCCTGTGCATCCGGCGGTTAACGCCGCAAAGCAGAGTGCTGATAACATAATCTTGATTTTCATATATTTTGTGAATTATAAAATTTTCGGTCCAGTTTTCCGTTGTAGGTCCGTTTGATGCTGTCCGCCTGCTGGTAAAGCAAAGGGACCTTGAATGTTTCCAGTTTGCCCTTCAGGTGCCTGGCCAGACCTTGCTTGTCCAGGGAGGATCCGTCTTCCAGGGCCACGATCAATTTCAGTCCCATTCCGGTAATAGGATGAGGGATTCCGATACAGATGCAGTCTTTTACTCCAGGGAAGGACATTGCGGCATCCTCAACCTCTGAAGGGGAAACCTTGAATCCGCCGACATTGATGACATCCGTTTCCCTTCCCTTAAGATGGAGCCTTCCCTTTTCGTCCAGCTCACCGATATCTGACGTGTATATGGTGTCATCCTTCAGGATGGAAGCCGTCAAGGCAGGATCGTTCACATATCCGCTCATTAGTGTATCGCCCTGGCAGGAGATCTTCCCTTCCGGAGTGATGATTATCCTGGAATGGCTCATAGGCTTTCCCAGACACCCGGGTATACATTCCCCGTCGTTGAAATTGTAGGTGGCTATGATTCCCGTTTCTGTGGAGGCGTAGGTGTTGTAGAGCCTGGTCTTCGGAAGCACCTCGCAGAGCCTCAGCATATCAGAGTGGGCCAAAGGTGCCGCCCCTGACTCTATGAAGTCTATCTTGTCTGCATATTTGGATAGTCTTTCACCACTGAACATCAGCAGCATGCGTATGGTTGCCGGAACAAAGAACGTTGCGTTCTTTTCTGCCGGATAATCCAGAGCTTCAAAGAATTTGTCCAGGTCTTTCATTCCCTCCAGGATGTAGAGGGTTGCTCCTTGCATCGTAACCGGGAAAATCTTGGACAGGCTTCCAATATGGTTCAGAGGTCCGCTGATGATGAACAGCAGGTCATGGGAGAAACCCTGGCCCTCGATGAGATTTTCCGCATCGGCGATTATGGTCCTGTGGCTTATGATAACGCCCTTGGACTTTCCGGTAGTTCCGGTGGTATAGAGAATGTCTGCCGTCCCTTCCGGAACCTGGCTGGAAGAAAGAATGTCATAGATTTTCCTGAAACGGTTCTCCGGAATATCCTTTTCCAGAGGGGCCGCCACCGCACTGGCCTGGTGGATTGCAAAATAAGTTATCAGAAAATCAATGTTCTGCGATGATCTGAACGGAACCACCTGTCCCTTTCTGAACGAAGAGGCGCGATCGATAACCTTTTCAGACAGCTCCTTCCAGGTGATAGTCTCTTCTCCGCAGATAGCGGCGGTTTTTTCCGGATACAGTCCGGCGTTTTTATGGAGATAATCTACCAGCCTCATTTCTCAAGCTTGCTTTTCACCATTGCCTCCAGTGAGTCCAGGGACTTCAGGTTCTTGGGAGTCGCGTCTTTGGCGTCCAGTTTAATGGAATATTCTTCTGAAAGTTTCAGCAATATAGTGGCCACGCCAAGGGAATCCAGTTCCTTGAACAGGAAGTCGGAATCCAGGTCAACAAGTGGAAGGGCATCTTCCAAAATCTCTCTAATTCTCTCTTTCATAGTCGTTTTTCTTTTTCTCCGCGATGAACAGTTCCGCTTCAAACCGGGTTTCCCCATAGCAGTCTATCCATCCGGAAATGACGCTTTGTGTTTTTCTGTCCCCAAGAGCCGCCTTCAAAACATTTTTTATCAGATCCATGTCTTTTTCCGGCAGTATATGGAAAGACGTTTCTCCGTTGTATTTATTGCGGATAGCAATTTCTCCGGTAATGATATTGGGAAGCGTGTAGACAAACAGGGACGGGCTCGGGAAGTAGTTGTCTTCGGATATGGTTTCCAGATACTTTCGGTCTGTCGTCAGGGAAGAAGACCGGTTGAAGAGGATTACCGCCCTGGAATCAGTTCCGGCAAATCTCTCCCTGCCTTCAGCCTCCAGCAAAAGTTCAGAAGCTATAAAGCCCAGACGGGTCATAAGGTCCATCTTGTAGAACTGGGGATAGCCGCCAACCTTTTCCTTATACAGGAATCCCAGCAGTTCTTTGCCCGAAATACTTTCAGGATGTGGCAAAGCAGTTCCGTCCACAATCACTTCAGAAGGGGTTATCCTAACCGAGTGTGTCTGTATGAAATCCAGGGTGCTGGATTTTTTATCCGTTTTATCCGGATCACAACATGCTAGAATAGCTGCATTTGCGCCTCCGAATCCAGAAACCGTCTTGACAAAACTCTTTTTTCCTCCGGCGGGAACGGAATCTGGAGATATCCTTATAGGGGAGCTTACCCCGATTTCTTCAAATCCCTTGGTGCCCAGGATGAGGTCTTCTTCGAGGGCTTTCATCGTCACAATAGTTTCCAGGATACCCGCCGCGCCAAGCGTATGTCCGAAATATCCTTTGAGGCTATTGGCCGGAACATCTACCAGCCCCGCTCTTTCCAGAGCCACGCTTTCCATCTGGTCCATGAAAAGGGAAGATGTTCCATGGGCGTTTACCAAAGCCAGTCGCTGAGTATCAAATCCTTCCAAAACTTCGGAGATGGCCAGGCCGGCTCCGTCTCCCTTCGGAGAGGGAGCGGTTATGTTGTGGGCGTCGTTTCTGACAGCACCAGCATCTATACTCCAGGATTTCCCGTCGGCAGGAACAACAGAAAGCACCATGGTTGCCGCCGCTTCTCCCAGATTCATTCCGCATCTTTCTATGTCGAAAGGCCGGCAAGCTTCTTCACTCAGCGTTTTCAGCGCCTGGAATCCGGAGATGATGAATTTGCCCAGGACATCCGCGCCGCAAACCACGGCATATTTGAAAGCACCGCTTTCCAGAAGCTTGGATGCCAGGATTATGGAATTAAGCCCTGAAATGCAGGCATTACAAACCACGATAGGGGTGGTGGTGATTTCGAGCCGGGAACAAATCCGCCTTGCGCTTTCCCCGGGGAGAACGGCATCATCTTCCGTATCTTTTCTGAGATTCTCTATGTTGCCCTTTGTGGTTCCAAGAACAAATACAACATCCTTTCCCGTCAGGTCAAACTGGCCGGCAATCTCATCGAGAGCCTGTCTTGCAGACCTGTACACAAGAGATTCAAACCGGCTGAGGCCTTCAACCTGCAGGCCGTCCCTTTCCCCATCGCTGAAAAGAGAGGCATATACCTTCTCCTGAAGACCTTGAAGATTATGGGGAGCCAAAGCACTTTTGCCTGACTTTACAGCCCGGTAATTCTGTTCAGAAGTAAACCCCAGAGGAGAAATTATATTGTCCGCAATCTTGAAAACCATATAGATTGCGAAAATACAAAAAGATTTGTTGTTATAGCATCATTTCGTTTTTGTCCGGACAGCGGAAGTTGATGGCTTCGGAAAGGTGGGTTTCGTTTATTCTTTCGTCTCCGTTAAGGTCGGCGATGGTCCTGGCTATCTTGAGAATTCTGGTATAGCCTCTGGCACTCACTCCATTACGGCTGACAAACGCATCTATGACCCGTCGGCATATTGTGGATAGCCTGCAGTATGTAGCCAGCCTTGAGGGTGTTATGGCGGCGTTGGTAAAGAAACTCTCGCTGTTTGCCCTATATCTTTCCATCTGTATCAGCCTCGCTCTTTTTACCCGTTCGGCAATCGTGCGGCTCGGCTCCTCCTGTCCTTCTTTGGAAAAGACGAGGTCTCCTGACCTGACGCTTCGGACAATTAGCTGAATGTCAATGCGATCCAAAAGCGGACCGGATATCCTTCCGCGATATTTCATCATCGCTGAGGAAGAGCACTTGCATTTTCCTACGCTCTCATACATGTTTCCGCACGGACAAGGATTCATGGCCGCCACCAGCATGAAACGGGCGGGATAGAAGTGCTTTCCCTTGACTCGACTGATCTGGACGACACCGTCTTCCAGAGGCTGGCGGAGAACCTCGATGCAATGTCTGTCGAACTCAGCGAATTCATCCAGGAAGAGCACTCCGTTATGGGACAGTGATATTTCCCCGGGTAGTCCCTTGCTTCCACCTCCGATAAGGGCCTGTGGCGTAATGGAGTGGTGTGGAGACCGGAACGGGCGGTTGCGCATGAGCCCTCCGCTACGGTGCTCTTTTGCCGACTCGGCCGCAAGCAGCCCCGCAACCGAATATATGTTGCTTGTCTGGATGGCTTCTTCCCTGGACATTGGCGGAAGGATTCCCCTAAGACACTTTGCCATAAATGTCTTACCGCTTCCCGGGGAACCGTTGAGCAGTATGTTGTGCCCTCCGGCGGCAGCAATTTCCAGTCCGCGTTTTGCCTCCCTCTGGCCCTTGACCTGGGCAAAATCGTAATTCTGGAGATCCTCGTCCTGAATGTTGTTTTCCTGTCTTATGCTCTGCGAAGTGATTACTTTTTCTTCACATTCTTCCGGATTCATAAGTATTTCCAGGACATCCTTGAAAGTAGCGGCTGAGAAAACTGTGATTCCTTCGATTTCAGCCCCTTCCATCGCTGAGGAAGGTGGAAGTATGCAGGCTTTGAAGCCTTCCTCCATTGCGTGTATGATTATGGGCAGGGCCCCAGGGATATCCCTTAGTTTTCCATCCAGAGCCAGTTCGCCGAGGATTATGAAATCTTTCAGCCTCAGCGCTACATTCTCATCCAGCTGCCCTGAGGCGCAGAGGATTCCAACCGCCAGAGGGACATCGAAAGCCGAACCTTCCTTGCGGATGTTAGCCGGAGCCAGGTTGATTGTGATTCTCTTTCCGGGAATCCTGAATCCATAGCATTGCAGGGTGTTTTCTATCCTCTGCTGACTTTCCTTGACGGCATTGTCCGGAAGACCCACCAGAAAGAACTTGATACCATCCGTAACGGAAACCTCTACCGTAACGGTCGTGACCTCCAACCCGTTGCAGCAGGCACAATAAACTTTGCACAACATAATCTATCTTCCTAAAAGTCCTTTCAACTGCTCTTCATTTGGCAATGCCTTTCTCAGTTCTTCTGGCATGTCTATTAAATTCGTCCAACGCGTTGGCCGATTTATCAGAGAATACACTACTGGCTTCATAAACCTTCCTTTTGTTGATTAGCATTCTGCCAAAAGTAACTCACGACCCAGAGGTTCTCCAAACCAAAACGTACAATTGACGCTGTCCGCCCCCAAAGTTTTTACGTTTACACACCCTTGTCAAGAAATCAATCCTTTTGAACAGTGACCTAAAGTCACAAGTAATTAGAATATTTCTTATATTTGTAGAGTAGCCCAAGGGCTATGACATATTGATGAAAGTGTTTCGCTTGTCCCTGGTTGAAATCTGGTAAATTTTATTGCACGGGAAAAGTAAACACATTTCACTGCATATGGTTTGTTGTGCTAGGCACTACAATCATATCCGGTGTGGAGTGTTGTTTATTGTGCAAGGGCTTACCAGAGCCTCAACCAAATAAACGAAGGGCTCCACACTTTCTTTATGGCAACCTGGCTCCGGAGCTCAGCCAGACATACTAAGGGAATCAATGACCAGATTATCCAAAGCACTCTTTGTTTTCTCCGCGATTCTGATCCTCGCAGCATCTTGTGGAGGCGGTGGAGACAAGGGCAGCCCAAGTCCGGGGCCATACGTTCCTCCGGCAAACGTGGCTGTTTCATCAGTTTCCATTTCCGTTACAGCCAAGGAAATAGTCATCGGCGAGATACTTCAGTTAAGCGCTACAGTCAGTCCGTCCAATGCTACAGACAAGACAATTACTTGGTCCACGTCCAGTTCTACAGTTGCAACCGTATCTCCTACCGGCCTGGTAACAGGTAAGGCAGAAGGAACCGCCGACATCAAAGCCACGGCAGGCGGCAAATCGTCCACTTGTAAGGTTACCGTAAAGAAACCTACAGTTGCCGTAAGTTCAGTGGAACTTGACGAGACAAACATAACTCTGAAGGAAGGAGAAACCCAAACCCTTAAAGTAACGGTCAAACCGGATAACGCTACAGACAAAACCGTTACCTGGGGTTCTTCCAAGACAGATGTTGCCACAGTAGATAACACTGGAAAAGTCAGTGCCATAAAAGAAGGAGTTGCCTCAATCACCGCTACCAGTGGTGGCAAATCAGCTAGTTGCAAGGTTACAGTAGAAAAAGCAGTGGTAGAAGTCACTTCCATAACTCTCAGCGAAACCTCTGTCACTCTCACAGAAGGCGAAACAAAGACAATAACAGCCACAGTAAACCCGAGCGATGCCACAGATATAACGGTTACTTGGATTTCTTCCAATAGTGATATTGCAACAGTCGCCAATGGGGCCATCACAGCCAAAGCCCCAGGTAATACCACAATAACAGCATTCTGTGGAGGAAAGGAAGCCACTTGTCAGGTGACGGTAAATCCAAAAGTTATTGAAGTCACCTCCATAACTCTCAGCGAAACCTCTGTCACTCTCACAGAAGGCGAAACAAAGACAATAACAGCCACAGTAAACCCTAGTGATGCCACTGACAAAACAGTTACGTGGAGCTCTTACAACCCGAGTGTTGCGACGGTAAGCAATGGCACTATCACCGCATGGACTCCTGGTTCAGCAGATATAACAGCTGAATGCGGCGGAAAGACTGCAAGTTGTTATGTTATAGTCACAACAAAAGAAATACCTGTCTCTTCCATATCATTGAGTAAAACATCTTGGAATCTAATAAAAGGAGAAAGTATAACCTTAAGCGTTACAATAACCCCAACCAATGCTACAGACAGGACTATCAATTGGAGCAGTTCAGACAACAATGTAGTTACTGTCAAAAATGGAGTTGTATCTGCTGTCGGAGCGGGGTATGCTACAGTTTATGCAAAAAGTAGTAACGGAAAGACAGCTTCCTGCTATTTAACAGTTAGAGTTTATATAAATAATATAAGTGATATAGGAGATAGAGATGATGAAGATTTTGAATAAAAGTTTAAATATTAAAAAATTGGCCCTTATACTAATTGTTTTTCTTCCGCTCGTTGTTTCTTGTAATAAAGAGAAAGATATAATAAAGACAGGGTCAAACGGTTTTTCAGTCTTGCAGGTAAGTTTCGATTCTTTAGATGTTGTAACTAAAACACAACACACATTTGTTAATAAGAAACTTAAAACCACATGGAAAGAAGGGGATGAAATAGCTTTTACATGGGGGAGCGAAATATACAGATTTGTTCAAAATGGTTCAATAACAGATGAAGGACATTCTACTTTATTTATTTGCGATAAAGTAGTGCCGAGGTTTTACGGGACGGCAGTAGCATTATATCCTTATAAAGCAGATTTATCTTTTTCTATAGAAGAACAGACTGGAACAATTGAAGACCTATCTAAAATAGATATTCTGATTGCTCAAGCGTCTTTTTCAGAAAGTATAACCCTTAAGTTCTCTCCATTATGTGCAATACTTCGATTTCCTAAAGGAATGTCTGTAGGTACCGAGTGGGAAAATGGTGAAACAAAATTAAAACTAAGAGGAGAGAATGTGGCTAATTATTTTTATTACGACAAAAACCGTCATGATATAGTTTGGAACGGAAGCAATTACATAATAATAACCACATCAGTAACAGAAGGTAAACTCTTGGAAGATCTTTATGTTGCATTTTACCCTAAACATAAGGAAGGCGAATATCTATATACCTTATCTTGCGGTTTATATGAAAATCAGTTTTACAAGAATGGAATATCTACATCCAAGATTTATAGTATAAACCCTTCTTCTATTGGGTTTGTTGATTTTGGAACTGATTCAAATTTCAAAAGATATTGTATTGAGCATTTTGACAAAAATGGTGATGGAAAAATCAGTTTTGCGGAGGCAAAGCTTGTATCAAAAATCGATTTAACGGATGAATCTTCTCTTCAGGGCATTGAGCATTTTAAAAATTTGACAGAATTAAAATGTCACCCAAGCGGAGAAACAATTTACTTGAAAAACAACCCCAAGTTAACCTCTTTATCAATTGTGGGCGGCGACATCACTCAATTAGACCTAAGTAATAATACATGTTTAGAATACTTACTATGTTCAGGAAATCTTACCCAACTGGACTTAAGTAACAATCCTGAATTGACGACATTGAGATGCTCCAATAATAGTCTTTCTCACCTAGATGTAAGTAATAATACGAAGTTGTCTGAGTTAGATTGTGGAAATAACAATCTAACTCAACTTGACTTAAGTAATAATTTTTTGGTGGAATTGTATTGCCCCAACAATAGTCTTTCTCAATTAGACGTAGGTAAACATACGAACTTGTCTGAGTTAGATTGCTTTAGAAATAATCTCACTTGTCTTGACTTGAGTAATAATACCAAATTACGTATTTTGGATTGTGGAAATAACAATCTTACTCAACTGGATTTAAAGAAGAACACTAAACTGCAAATTCTTAAGTGTAACTATAATCAACTCACGTCTTTAGACATTAGTAATTGCAGCAACAATTTTTATTTAATGGCCTGGGCGCAGAGAGGTACGCTGTCACAACTATTTTTAAGAAAAGAACATTTAAATGGGGGGATTAATTTCTTTTTTTCTTCTGAAGATCGTAGCGAAAGTTATTCAATCTATCCACCTGATAGCGGAACAGAAATCATAACGGTTGATTAATAGATTTATAGATATGAAAATGAATGAGAATATTAATAAAACGTATTATGACCTTCCTACTTATTTGAAACACAAACCTATATGTTCGGTAGATTGCCAAGATCTTTTAATTGACTTAGATTCAATTGAAACAAGAATTAATATAGATAGGGAAGACACTAAGTTCTATTCGATAGGAAAAGCTAGTTGGTATAATGATGGAGACGATGTTCAAAATGAAATAGAGAAATACAGTTTAAAAGTATTCAGGAGAACAATTACAGAGATAGACATTTGGTCTCGTCAGGCAGAAGAATTACCGATTTGGCGTGTTTTAAATCTGGCATTATTTTATATTTCTGCCATTTATGGTGAAATGTCTGTTTTTAAGAACCAAAAGGATAACATACGTAATCATCAGTTAAAGATAGAGGACGCTCAATTATTCCAGAAAGTATTAAAAGTACATAGGGATGATATTTTCCTAGATAGAATCCTCAGAGAACTTAAAACAATACTAGACAAACATTTGTAACGATATGTTTTTAAGAAAAAGAATGATAATTCACATAAAGGGTGAGTCTAAAGAAGTATTTCATAGAATTGTTAATGTGGATTATGATTGTAAGGTTGTTGAATGTTTAAGAGCAAGTGGAGACCCGCTTGACGAGCCTTACATTAGAGTTAAATTTGAGGAAATTGATCAAGTAATTCATTAATTCTAACAGTAGGTTTTTCTTTTATTTCTTTGAGAAATAATCTGGTCTTTTATCGGGAGGAAGGCTCTTACGTATAGTTATTTTATGTTTAGATATAATGTAAAATCATTATATTTGCATAAGAAAACGTAATTATTAGACAAATGACATTGCATAATTGGGCAAAGAATAGAGCCGTTTATGGTTACCCGACATTTTCAATAGAAGATGTGAGGAAGGCAGAGCTTTTTGCATCAGAGAATGTGTTGCAGAACGAATTGTCCAGATTGTGCAAGAACAAGGTTCTGGCAAATGTTTATCGGGGTTTTTATGTGTATTATCCGATACAGTATATGTTGCGTGGAGCAATACCAGCATCATACTATATGGATCAGCTGATGAACTATCTGCAGAAGCCGTATTATGTTTGTCTTTTGAGTGCTGCTGAAATGCTTGGATCGGCACATCAAAGGCCGCAGGAGTTTTCAGTTATGACGATATTGCCGGTTAGGCGCTATCAATCCAAAAGAAATGTGAAAGTTTCCTGGATTTATCGCGATAAAATACCTGAAAGTTGTATCTTTACAAAAAATACGGAAACAGGAACAATCCGCATTTCAAATGCTTTGCTTACTGCAGCTGATCTTATTCAATATCAGCAACATGTAGGCGGGCTGTCAAGAGCGGCAACCGTGCTGGGAGAGATGGTTGACCAATTGGAAATCGAGAGAGATTTCAAATTGCTTCAGCCGTATGTGAAGAATGTGGTGTGGCAGAGGTTGGGGTTCATATTGGACCAAGTGCTCGAAGACAAAAAACATGCAGACCAACTGTATGACCAATTGCCGCTAAGTAGAATCAGATATACATTGCTCAGCAATGCTGCGCAAAATGTTAAACAGGTGAGAGACAAGAGGTGGAAGGTTTTTGTTAACATTAAAATAGAAGTTGATGAATTATGATCGACAAAGCAGCTATTCAACAGTGGACTCTGCACGCTCCCTGGAAAGAGAATGCCCAGGTAGAGCAAGATTTGGTTATTAGCAGGACTCTTGTAGCCATTTTCAGCGATGATTTTCTTGCATCTCAGTTAGCCTTCAGAGGCGGTACCGCATTGCACAAACTGTATCTGGCGCCACAGCCAAGGTACAGCGAGGATATTGATCTTGTGCAAATTAACCCAGGACCTATCAAGGAAATACTCAGTCATCTTAGAGATGCGTTGAGCTTTATCCCAGATTACATTGTAAAGCAAAAAAGGTACAATAACACCATCCTGTGCAGGATGGAATCAGAAGTGCCTCCAACCGTTCAAATGCGAATGAAGGTTGAAATCAATTGCTTTGAACACTTCAATGTTTTAGGCCTTGTGAAAGTTCCGTTTAAAGTAGAGAATTATTGGTTCACGGGACAGACCGTTCTTACAACCTATCATTTGGAAGAAATGTTGGGAACAAAACTGCGCGCTTTGTATCAAAGAAAGAAAGGGCGAGACTTGTTTGACCTTTATATGGCGCTGAAACTTAAAGATGTTGACGTTGAGAAAGTATTGCGCTGTTATAAAAGGTATATGGAGTTCGTCGTGGGGAAAGTTCCTACATACAGGCAATTTGCAAGCAATATGCAGGAAAAGATGGAAGACGAGACCTTTACGGCAGATATGCATTCAATTATTCGTGACGGGATTGAGTATGATGTTAAAGAGGCTTGTCAGTTGATTCATGACACATTTATCATCAGAATGGACGGCAAGCGATAAAGATTAATGCTCAACTCAGAGACTGTTACCATTCGTTTGCATTAATACACATTATTTGTAGATTTTTGCAAACGATTGGTAATGCTTACGGTGCGGCTGAGGTCGGGGTTGGTGGTGATGGAAACTTTGATGCAGTCTTCAGGTAGTATCTCAGCGATTTTTTCAGGCCATTCGATAAGGCAGAGGCCGCTTCCTGAGAAGTAGTCTTCAGTTCCTATGTCGAAGGCTTCCTGGAGGCGGTTGATGCGGTAGAAATCAAAGTGGTAGATTGGGAAACCCTTTGCGCTTTTGTATTCGTTGATGATGGTGAAGGTCGGGCTGTTTACGATGTCCTTGACCCCGAGAACCTTGCATATGGCTTTGATGAAGGTGGTTTTGCCGGCACCCATCTTGCCGTAGAATGCGAAGATGTTGCTCTGGAGGTCGGACTCGGAGATGTACTGTATGAAGTCCCCGGCCACCTTGTCTATTTCTTCAAGGCTGGTGATGGTGAATGTCTTGAGTATGTCTTTTCCTTCTTCCGTCATAGGTTCTATTGCATTTCTTCGGCTTTCAGCACGTGGCAGCCTCCGTCCTGGTCCCTGGCTACCCAGTCTCCCTCGTTGCACTGGGAGATGCCGTCTTCGGTGGCGATGAAAAGATAAAGGAACCCCATGCAGAGATGAGGTTCCATAAGTTTTTCTCCGGCAAGCTCTCTGATCTCGGCGATGTTTACCCCGTCCCATCTGATGGCGTCCGCCATACGTCCGTTTACCATTATCATCTTTTTCATCGCAGAGAAACTATAGCTTGATGACTATCTTCTTGCGGTAGAGGGCGTAAGCCATAAGGGTGAAGATAATCACATAGACGATGGCGTACATCAGGGAAGCGAACTCGTTGTTGCCGTTGTTGCCGCCGAAAAAGTCAGAGCGGAAGATAGGGCAGCAGCAGTTCTGGTAGAACCAGCTGAGTACTGAGTAGGTCTTTTCGCCCATAGTCCCGTCGTCCTGGACCATAGGGACGGTCCACTTGATCATGCCTCCCAGAATCTTGGAGAACAGGCCGGCCATTACGAAGGCGAACAGAGGGTTCATTCCAAGAGCCTTGAACGGAGTGAAGATCTTTTCCTTTCCCTTGACGTCTATGAAGTAGGCGAAGAATCCGAGCATCAGTATGGCCCAGCCACCTGCGTAGAGAACGTATGAACCGGTCCAGATTTTCTTTACGATCGGCAGCCAGATGCTGGCGATCATTCCCAGGGCAAGGCAAATCATTCCAATGACGAAAAGCTTTGCAACCGCATTGATTTTGTGTTCCTCCGTACGGCAGATGTTGCCGATCAAGAATCCGAGCAGAACCGTGCAGCTGCCGCTGAGGACTCCGATAAGGCCTTCAGGGTCAAAGTCAAATCCCTCTCCGTGGTATACGTGGTCGGACCCGTTCAGACCAAGGGCGTTGAAGAAGCTCACGTCAAAGGCTCCGGATGCCCTTCCTGCCATAGTGTCCTTAACGGTCTCGCCGAACAGGAAAGCTCCCTGACCGTCGCGGAGAAGCCACAATACCAGCACTTCCAGAAGCGCCAGGATGACCATTACGCTGACGATTTTCTTAGGCTTTTTAAGCCACAGGGCAAGCAGTCCGCCGACTATATAGCACATCGCGATTCTCTGCAGCACTCCGAATATCCTCAGATGACGGAATTTCTCTGCGACATTCCACCAGAAGCCGTGGTCAGGATCCATCGGGAGCTTGATGAACGGAAATGCGTTCAGGGCCACTCCGACCAGGAAGATCAAGGCGCCCCTTATCAGGAGTTTCTTGACACTGGCCTTGGAAAGGCTCTCCCCGTATTTTGCAAAGGAGAAGGCCATAGCGGCACCCACCACGAACAAGAAGAACGGGAACACGAGGTCAGTAGGAGTGCATCCCGCCCAGGCGGCGTGCCTTAATGGTTTGAAAATATGTCCCCAGCTACCGGGGTTGTTGACCAGAATCATTCCCGCTACGGTCATTCCCCTGAGAACATCCAGGGCCACGTAACGGGTTGTTTTCACTTGTGCCATAAAAGAAACTTTAAAACTTTTGTCACCAACAAAATTAACGAATTTCTGCCAGTTTAGTTAAATTTGTCTCTGCGATGGAATTGTTCTATTCTACAGATATCCGGAAAGACACTGTTTTGCTGAAGGGGCAGGAAGCGGATCACTGTGCCAGGGTGCTAAGGCATAAGGCTGGCGATACCGTTTTTGTAATCGACGGCAAGGGTGGGCTTTACAACTGCACGGTTTCTTCTGTCAATCTCCCCAGGAAAGGAGGTGCTGAAGTCGAATGCAGGATTGTGGAAAAGAGCCTGGGGGTTGGGGAGCGGTCCTATCATCTTGTTATGGCTGTTTGTCCGACCAAGAATATGGACCGTTACGAGTGGTTTGCGGAGAAGGCTACGGAATTGGGTGTAGATGTGATAGTTCCACTGATTTCGGACCATTCCATAAGAACAACCGTGAAGAAGGAGAGGCTTGAAGCCCTGGTGTTGTCCGCCACAAAGCAAAGCCTGAAATCCTGCCTGCCTGTAGTTGAGGATGCCGTAAGTGTGGATGATTTCCTCCTCCGCGATTTTGGAGAAGATTCCCTAAGACTGATAGCACACTGCGAAGACGGCGAAAAGAAGACTGTCCGGGAATATGTATCCGGGTCCCCCAAGCCTCTTAATGTGGTGATTATGATAGGTCCGGAGGGAGATTTCTCCGAAAGGGAAATTGCTCTTGCCCGCCAGAGTGGGTTCCTGCCGCTGACTTTAGGACCTTCAAGATTAAGGGTCGAAACCGCAGCTGTGGCTTCCGTTTCCGAAGTTTATTTTGCTTCAATATAACACGATATGAAAAAAGTTTCCAGAAGAAATTGGTTGAAAACCTCCGCCGGAGTGGCTGCGTCAGCCGCCGCGCTGTCTCTTCCTTCGATAATCAATGCTTCTCCTTTGAGCGGATCATCATCTCTATCCGCCAAGAAGGGCAAAAAGCGCAAGGCTCTGATAATCGGCGCCCATCCGGACGATCCTGAGACCATAGCCGGAGGTACGATGATCCTTCTTCTCCAGGCCGGCTGGGATGTAGTGTGCGTCTATCTTACAAGAGGAGAGGCTGGTATCAAGGGAATGAGCGGAGACCAGGCAGCCGCCATCAGAGAAAAGGAATGCAAGGCAGCCTGCAAGGTTACTGGAGCCAGATACAGGTTCATGTCGCAGGTGGACGGAGCCACCGTAATCAACAAGGAAAAATATGACGAGATGCTCCAGGTTATCAAGGAGGAAAAACCTGAACTGGTGATAACCCACTGGCCGATAGACACTCATAGAGATCACCGTATCTGCTCGATTCTTGTCTATGACGCCTGGAGGTACAGCGGATACAGCTTCAACCTCTTCTATGCCGAGGCCATGAGCGGAAACCAGAGTATGAACTTTGTCCCGACAGATTATGTGGACATAACTTCAGTGGTGGAGAAAAAGCACGAGGCCTGCTATTGCCACGAGAGCCAGGGTATGCCGGATCTTCTGAACGACTGGCACATACCTATGGAAAAATTCCGTGGAATGGAATACTGGTGCGACTATGCGGAGGCCTTTGTCCACCTTAGGGGACACAGCGCTCCTTCCTTCGTGGAAATGAAATAGGCCGGGTTAATACTCAACCTTAATTATATACGGAACCCCGTTCAGGACATCAAGCCGTCCTGTGTAGCGGGTTCCGTATGTTGTTTCTTCCGTATCCACGGTAGTGTTGCAGAATACGGAGATATACCAGTTTCCCGCCTTAGGCTTGCTGATTTCGATGACCTTTCCAATCCCGTCCTTGAGGTTCTGGAAGTCGGATTCTCCCTTGTAGGCAAACTTTCCCCTTCTTGCAAACAGGAACAGGTCAGGCTCTTTCAGCGTGCTGTCCTTTGGCTGGTCAGGCACTGCCGTCAAGGTTATCCTCAGCGATTTTGTCTTTTTTGGAACCCTCACCAGAAAATGGTGATACTGCCTGTCGCCAATCTTGGTCAGTTCCGGCTGGTTGTCGTGGGTGGAGCGGTCCATCACCCTTTCCTCGTTGTTTATGAGCTCGGCCTTGACGGAAGGATATCCGTTTCCGTCCATTGCGTAACGCAGCATCGCGCTCATCAGGTGGAGCCTCTCCCCGTAAGGGATGGATTCGGGATGGGATCCGCACATGACTTCCCTTCCTGAATTTGCGGTCGGCCTGTAGGCCCAAATGGAAGGCTCTCCGCCGATTTTCCTCTCAAGATTCAGGGTGTCTGTCTCGTAGGTGGCAAGGATCTCGGTTCCGGCAGGCCAATCCAGATCTCTGTAGGCGTGGTTTCCGAGGTTATGATAGAGACTGTCCAGATGAAGGTCTCCCCCGAAATCATAGTATTTGAGGAGCGGAGATTTTTTAGGTATATTCATTCCAGTATATATTCTGGAGGCCTCGCTTCTTCTTATGACTCCCGGCCAGATGGCGAAATATTCTTCCTGGATACGGAAACCGTTGTCCCATATCACGCCTTTGCTGGAAAGTGCGCTTCCGGCGCAGGTTCCCACATAGCTTCCGCCGTTCAGGATAAACTGCATTATGTTCCTTCTGCCTTCTTCTCCCACACTCCTTCCGTGGGAAAAGGAACTGCCGCCGTTCACGTAGAGAACACGGAAGCGGGGAGCTCCGTCCGGATAAAGCAGATATCCGTTCTCGTCATATTCGTTGCCGATAAAAACGCTGTTCTGATAGAGGGTGTCAAGACTTGAATAGTCTTTATCATCCTTTACGGACAGCAGCGTGTGCTTTGTCAGGTCCAGATAAATGGTTGCCGGAATGTACCATTTGGAAGACAGGCCGATGCCTCCATCTATCAGGACATCCCTATAATAGCCTTTGGTGTTGTTCTGGGCGCTGACATTCAGCACGGTCAGCAGCATAACAACTACTACGGACAAGATTCTTTTCATTGGAAATTATTTTCTTATTATCTGGATTTCTCCCTTCAGGCCGATCTTTATTATCTGCGATGCCTTGTGGGTGGAATTCTTTTCTTCCATGGAAGGATGGACGGTGTAGTCAACAGCATCCTTTATCTCCTGCGAAATATCCTTGAATCCCTTCGGAGGATTTTCTCCAGAGATGTTTGCGGAGGTGGAAACTATCGGCTTTCTGAGCCTGAAGCACAGCTGGCGGCAGAACTCATTCATCGGGATTCTTATGCCAACACTTCCGTCTTCAGCTATTACATTGGAAGCCAGATGTGTGGCATCCGGATAAATTATGGTCATAGGAGAATCGTTGACCTCTATCAAATCTAGGGCGGCTTCCGGAATCTCCTTGACATATCTTGCCAGCATATCCAGGTCGCTGACTAGGGTTACCAGAGACTTGCTTTCCTCCCGTTTCTTGATTGCAAAGACTTTCTTCACGGCCTCCGGGGTTGTGGCGTCGCAGCCTATACCCCAGATGGTATCTGTAGGGTAAAGTATGGTGCCTCCGGCCTTGATGGCTTCCGCTGCTTTCTTTATCTGGATCTCCATCCTGGGATCCATCTTGTATGAATGTTTTTCTCCCATGGCCTTATTGCTTTGCAAATTCGGCAACTACCGGATAGTGATCTGAGTAGTTGCATCTTATAGTTTTGTGGCTTATGCTGTTGAAACTCTCCGGAATGAAAATATAGTCTATGCGGAACAGCGGCCAAAGTACCGAGAAGGTTGCGGAAAAGCCCTTGCCTGATTCCTTGAAGGTATCTTTACTGCCATAGGAGAGTTTGTGATAGGTGTAGCTCATCGGAATATCGTTGAAATCTCCGCAGACAACAGAAGGATAGGGGCTTTTCTTTATGTTGTCCAGGACGGCGTTAACCTGATGGGAACGCTGTATTACAGAGTTGCGGAACTTGTTGTGGACATTGATGATCTCATTTCCAACCTCCTCGGAAAAAGTCTTTTTTGTCCGTATTTTCTGGAGCAGCGCCGTAGGGGAAATGGCATAAGACTGCAGGTGGTTGTTGTAAACCCGGACAGTATCTTCCCCGATGACGATATCAGCATACAGGGAGAGGTTGGTACTGCTCTTGAATTTGATAAGGCCTCCGTTTGTTATCGGGAAACGGCTGAAGATTATGTTTCCGCTCCTTTGTCCCTTCTGATGCGGGATCAGATGCCAGGTTCTCCACTGGTATTGAGGAAGCATCTTTTTTGCTATCTGAAGGCTGTCCAGATATACTTCCTGCAGGCAAACGATATCAGCGTCAGATTTTTCTATATGCGAATAGACACTGTCCATTGTCTGGCCGTATGTCATTTTGTTTTTGGAAAGGCGGAACAGCCCGACATTATATGTTTCTATTCGGATTTTCTGACCCCCGTTTTCCTTTCCGCCGCCAAAGCGGACAAACCGCTCTGCAAAAAGCAATGCCGGCAGAAGGGCTATGATAGTAATCCATGCGCTTTTGCTCCGCGACAGCAGGGCAATCACCAGAAGCAGGAAATTGATTGCCAGGATAGGGATGAAATACAACCCGAAAAACATCGGGATCGAAAACTTTGTCGGATCTATGTAAGAGGAAACGTAACTCAACAGAAGGCAGATGCCAGCTACGATCAGGACAAGCCGGAATGTTATCCCGAAAAACCGTGGAACCCTTCTTCTGCGCCCCTTTCTTGCCATAGCTTATTCCCAGGTATAGAGTCTGTTCCTTTTCTTCCACCAGAGAATGAGGAAGAAGCCGAATATCATACCACCCAGATGAGCGAAGTGGGCTATTCCGGATGTTGTGTCGAAAATACCCGTTACAAGTTCTATGGCTCCGAATATCACCACAAACCACTTGGCCTTTAGAGTTACCGGAATAGGGAATACCATGGTGATCCTGCTGTTAGGATAGAGCATTCCGTAAGCCAGAAGGACTCCGTAAACGGCACCTGATGCTCCAACGGTCGGGATATTCAGCGGGGCTCCCTGAAGATACATCACCGCCAGATGGCAGGCTGCCGCTCCAAGTCCGGTCACAAAGTAGTAAATCACAAATTTCTTGCTTCCCCATGTCCTTTCCAGGGCCATTCCGAAGAAGAACAGCGTGTACATGTTGAAGAAGATATGGAAGAATCCCCCGTGCATGAACATGTGGGTGATTGGCTGCCAAACCTGGAACCACGGGCTTCCGATAGGGAAAAGGGCGAAAATCTCATACATCCTGTCGCCGATGAGCAGCGTGGCTACAAACATCACGACATTGATAATGATTATGTGCTTTAGTGCTGGAGGCAAATTTCTCATAACAGTTTCTTTCTGATTTCTTCAGCGCTGATTTTCAGGAAGGTGTATCCTCCCGTAGGGCAGGTTGCGCTATCTTTGCAATTCATCAGTTCATCGATGACCGCTCCGGCTTCCTTTTCGGAAATGGTTGCCGTGTAGGAGAAATTTGAGCGGCGTACAATGTCCAGGGCGGCTTTGCGGTAAAGTTCTGTGCTGTCACCTTCTTCTATGTAGCGGGCTATCTCCTCAATGCATTCCTCAACGGAGAATTTTTCTCCGCGGAAATCTGCCGGCGTACCGCTCACTACCACACAGTCCTTGCCGAATTGCCTTATTTCAAAGCCGAGTGAACGGACCTTTTCCACGTTGTCCATAAGGGTGGTGAAGGAAGAGTGGTCCAGACTGACGGTCTTAGGGAACAATTCTTCCTGGATCTGGCAATTTTTCTCGGTAAGGGACTTGAGATATCTTTCGTAGAATATCCTCTGCCTTGCCCTTGCGACATTGAAAATGATGAGCCCTCCGTCTTTGTCAGCGACGGCTACAAGATTCTTGTCAATCTGGAGAATACGCCTTTCCTCGGGCTCTTCCATCAGCTGGGAGTTGATGTTGCTCGGAATGTTCCTGTAGCTTGACCCTTCCTGTTTTTTCTCTTCCTCGAACGGGTTGAACAGCGGGTCATAATTGATCTTTGGAGGGCGGAATCCTCCCTGCTGCATTATCTTCTTTTCTTCCGGAGACAGGGTGAAACCGTCTCCGTTGCTTATTTCCAGTGGAACTCCTTCCGTGTCAAAATCAATCGCAGGAGCGAAGGCGTTCTTCCCGATGGCTTCCTTTACGGCGGCTTCCATTATCTGGAAAATTACCTGCTCGTTTTCCAGCTTGATTTCAGTCTTGGAAGGACTTATGTTGACATCCATTTCCTGCGGAGGAACCTCCAGGAATATGAAATAGTGCGGGGAGTTTCCTTCCGGAACAAGGTTGCCGTAGGCTTTCATAACCGCCTTGTGAAGCATCGGTGAGCGGAAATATCTTCCATTGGCAAACAGGAATGTGTTCTGCTGGGTTTTCTTTGCGCTTTGTGGGGTGCCGACCACTCCGCTTATCTTCACAACCGTGGTGTCCACGCTGATGTCCACCATCTGCTTTCCCATCACGGAGCCAAACAGGTCTGATAGCCTTTGCTTGAGGTTTCTGCCCTTCGGCAGGGTGATTACTTCCTTGGAATTGGATATGAGCCGGAATTCAATGTCCAGTCTTGTCAGTGCAACGCGGGTGAATTCGGAGACAATCATCCTGTACTCGCTGTTGTCTGACTTGAGGAATTTTCTTCTGGCCGGAATGTTGAAGAAGAGATTACGCACGGCTATGTTGCATCCTTCCGGGCAGGCTATCTCCGTTGTTTCCAGAGTCTTGCCTCCGGATATATGGACTTGCGTCCCGGTAGGCTGACCCTTCTTGCGGGTTTTCAGAGTAACATCCGCACAGGCGGCTATGGAAGCCAGAGCCTCTCCCCTGAATCCGAAAGTGGACAGATTCTGAAGGTCCTCCACGGAGTCAATCTTGGATGTGGCGTGGGAAAGGAAACATATAGAAGCCTCCTCGGCATCCATTCCGGTGCCGTTGTCGATGACCTGTATAAGAGTCTTGCCGTAATCGGAGACCACCAGCATTATGGATGTGGCTCCGGCATCCGCGGAGTTCTCCATGAGCTCCTTCACTACGGAAGCTGGCCTCTGGATCACTTCTCCGGCGGCAATCAGGCTGTAGATACTTTCGGGCAGGACTTTCAGCATAATCTCAAAATATTAACCGTGGTTGATCTGATAAGCCTGGAACAGAAGCGACAATGCCTTTGTGAAATACAGCAAAGCCACAAGAATCAACGCAATAATTATATATACCAAAAACCTCTTTCCCTTTCCGTAACCTCCCTCAGCCCTCTTGAGTTCCTTTGAATTCTTGCGGAATCCCTTGGACACGATGGATCCGGGAACATATCCTGCGCCGCTCTGCCTGGCCTTGGCCTCGGCATTTATGCCCTCGAACTTCTCGAGATCTTTGTTATAGTACCTTGCAGGGTAGTCAAACACCCTGTGGCTTGGCAAAGAAAAAAACTTGAATCCCATAATGATGCAAATATAACAATCAAACCCGAAAAATCAGTATTTTTGCGTTGTATGAGCAACACCAAAAACATATTCAGAATAGGAAACGGATACGATGTCCATCTTCTAGCACCGGGTCTGCCGCTGTTTCTGGGCGGAGTGAAAATCCCACATACCAAGGGTTGTGTGGCACATTCGGACGGGGATGTGGCTTTGCACGCCCTCTGCGATGCCCTTTTGGGAGCCCTTGCCCTCGGCGATATCGGCCACCATTTTCCGGACACAAGCGCGGAATTCAAGGGAATTGACAGCAAAATCCTTCTGGAAAGGTCCTACCGCCTGGTTCTGGACAAGGGATACCGCCTTGTCAACGCGGATATCACCATCCTCCTCCAGAAGCCGAAAGTGGCTCCTTTCATAGAAAAGATGAGAAGAAGTATCGCCGAGACCATTTCCAGGGTCAGCGACAAATACCCTTCTTCCATTGAGGACATTTCCGTAAAGGCCACCACCACGGAGGGTGCCGGATTCGTGGGAAGAGAGGAGGGTGTGGCGGTCTATGCCACGGTCCTTGTGGAAAAAATTTGTGAATAAGAGAAATTTGCTTACTTTTGCAACCCCAAAACCAGTGGAGAGTATTGAGATATGGTGTAATGGCAGCACAAGAGATTCTGGTCCTCTTAGTCCTGGTTCGAATCCGGGTATCTCAACAAATCTGAAAGTCCAGCCAGCTGCTGGGCACAGTGATGGCGCGGTAGCTCAGCTGGTTAGAGCGCATGATTCATAATCATGAGGTCGGCGGTTCAATCCCGCCCCGCGCTACAAAATAAGCGACAGGATTTTTCCTGTCGCTTTTTTGTTTCCATTTCCAAAGCGTGCAAGGTCGTACAGAAAAATACCGACTATGCACGTTTTTCCCGCTAAAGTGTGCAAGGTCGTACATTAAACAGCCGACCGTGCACGCTGAGGTCAGTTGAGGCTGAAGAAGAAGTAGAGGCCGGCCCAGGTCTTCGGAACTCCGCGTGCGCTGCCGATGGAAGCTCCGTACTTGTCCCTTATGGTGCCGTCATTGTCCACCTTGCCTATCTGAGAGCCGTATTTGTCTCGTACAACCCCGTCGGAATTGACCTTTCCCACCTGGGAGCCATATTTGTCCCTGATGGTGCCGTCGGAGTCTATCTTCCCGATCTGGCTTCCATATTTGTCGCGGACATAATTGTCGCGGTCAATCTTTCCGACCTGCGCGCCATACTTATCGCGAATAGTGCCGTCGCTCTGGATGGTGCCGATCTGAGCTCCGTACTTGGCGCGAAGGGTCTGCGCGTCTGCCTTTGACGGCAGTGCCAGCAGTATTATCGCTGAGGCCAGTAATGCAAAGATCTTTTTCATAGCCGTAAGGTTTTATTTGTCTATTTTCTTGAATTCCTCTAGCAATAATCCTTCCATAAGCTTGTAACCGGCCAGAACCGGATGCACTCCGTCCTTGGCGTATTTCTTCGGAAGGCCTCCGTTTTCATCGGTAAGCAGAGAGTGATAGTCTATGTATGGAATATTTATACTATCTGCATATTCCTTTATCATCTTGTTCAGCTTGATTATGTCCTTGGCCGGGGAAAGGTCTTTCCTCCAGACAAATCCCGCTGCAGGCGGAACGGAGCAGAGTATCGGCCTGATGTTATGGGCCTTGGCAAGTTCCACCATAGACTTGAGGTTGCCAAGTATGTTCTCCAGGGTTATCTTTCCGTTGTTTTCAGCCACATCGTTGGTGCCTGCCATTATGAACACGTACTGAGGGTTCAGGTCCAGCACGTCTGTTCTGAAGCGGACCAGCATCTCGCTAGTGGTCTGGCCGGAGATTCCTCTTCCCACAAAGTTGTTGTCGCGGAAGAAAGTGGAATCCAAGTCCCACCACAGTTCGGTTATGGAGTCTCCCATAAGCACTGCCTTGATCTTGCGGAGTTTCCACTCGCATTTCGGGCATTTTCCTTTAGGCGTGTCTTTAATCATCTCAGCGATTCTTGCATTGTCTTTCTGGAATACATAGAACTGCGCCCAGTCCTGTTTCTTGGTGTTCTGGGCAGAAACCGATACGGTTGCCAGCAGCAGCGCCAGCATTATTGCAAAATTCTTCATCAGATTACTGTTTTTTCAATATGCAAGATAAGAATTTTCAAATAATTTATTCATTGACACAACCTGTCAAAACACGGCAATACCTTTGCATCGTGAAATAAATAAAAACATAAGGATATGAACAGCTACAACATTCTTTTCAACAGCGAGATAGCAACCTTCATAGAGGAGACTATCGGAGACAGCAATGAAGTGAACATTTCCATCATTAGGGATGACAGGTAGCAATGTTTCTCTGGTGCTGCCGGTTGCGGACGGGGGAATAAGGGCGGGATTTCCGTCTCCGGCGCAGGATTATCTGGAGAGCGGGATAGATTTGAACAAGGAACTGGTGAAGAATCCTTCTTCCACTTTCTTTGGCCGGGTGAGCGGAGATTCAATGGCCGGGGCCGGGATAGAGGACGGAGACCTGATTGTGATAGACAAGAGCATTTCCGCTTCGGAGGGAGATATTGCGGTGTGCTTTGTGGACGGGGAGTTTACCCTCAAGAGGATTCATATTGAAAATGACTTTGTCTGGCTGGTGCCGGAAAATCCCAAGTACAGGAGAATAAAAGTTACTCCGGACCAGAACTTTATGGTGTGGGGCGTTGTAACTTATTCTATAAAAGATGTGCGCGGAAAATAGCGGGAAGTTTCTTGGAGTTATGGACTGCAACAACTTCTTCGTTTCGTGCGAGAAGGTGTTCAATCCGTCATTGGAGGGAAGGCCGGTGGTGGTGCTTTCCAACAACGACGGGTGCGCCGTGTCCAGAAGCGCAGAGGCGAAGGCTATCGGCGTGAAGATGGGAATGCCGGCATTCAAGATCAGGGAGGAGTTTTTGAGCAAGGGCGTGGATGTGGCGATGTGCTCTTCCAACTACACGCTTTACGGAGACATGAGCCGCCGGGCGATGAAGATTCTCAAGGATATTGCGGGGAATGTGGATGTATATTCCATAGACGAGGCGTTTGTGGATTTCGGTTCTATGGCGGCGGAGGATGTTGTCGCTCTCGGGAGGGAGATTGTTGCCAGGGTGAGCAAGGGAACGGGCATTCCGGTATCTGTGGGATGCGCTCATTCAAAGACACTTGCAAAGGCAGCTACCAGGTTTGCAAAGAAGTTCAGGGGATATGGGGGATTCTGCCTTATAGGCTCTGAAGAGCAGAGGCGGAAGGCGCTCTCCCTGCTGCCGGTAGAGGATGTGTGGGGGATAGGCTACAGGTCTGTCAGAAAGTTCTCGGCGATGGGAATTCTGACGGCGGCGGACTTTGTGGCGAAAGGGCCTTACTGGGTAAAGAAGAATATGGGATTGTGCGGCCTCAGGACATACGAAGAGCTTATGGGCTCTGATGTGATCCGGTTGGATCACAAACAGCTCAAGCAGACCATCACCACCAGCCGCAGCTTCGGGGAGCTGGTGTATGACCTTACACAGTTAAGGTGCGCGGTGTCCAACTTCGCGTCTTCCTGCGCCCAGAAGCTCAGAGCCCAGAACAGCTCGGCAGTCTATGCCACAGTGTTTCTGATGACAAGTTTTTTCAGGGAGGATCTGCCGCAGTATTATCCGCAGGCCGTAGTGGAGTTTCCGGAAGCTGAAGACAGTTCAATCGGCCTGGTGGAAGGATGCCTGAAGGCCCTGGACCAGATATATCTGCCAGGCATAGCCTACAAGAAGGCAGGAGTTACGGTAAGCGGGATTGTGCCCAACGGCCACATACAGCAGAATCTCTATTACCAGCCTGATTATGAGCGCAACCGCAAGGTGGACCTGCTTATGGACGAAGTCAACCGCAGATATGGAAGAAGCTCTCTGCACCTTGCCGTGCAGGGAGAATCCGCCATATTCAACAGGAAGGCAAGCGGGGGCATCGCAGAGCGGAAAGAAAAATGGGAGATGAAAAGGGAAAGGCTCTCTCCCAATTACACCACGTGTCTTGCCGATGTCATTTGCGTAAAGGCCGGGTAAGTCCGTCCCTCTTGAGCAGAGCCTCCGGTCTTGGATCCCGTCCGCGGAAGTTGCGGTAGAGGACAGCGGCGTCTTCCAGATTGCCTTTTTCCAGGATGTTTTCCCTGAAACTCCTGGCGGTCTTTTTGTCGAAGATGCCGTTTTTCTTGAACAGGGAGAAAGCGTCAGCCTCAAGCACTTCGGCCCATTTGTAGGAGTAGTAGCCGGCAGCGTATCCGCCGGAGAAGATGTGGGTGAAGCTAGGGCAGAAGGCGCAACCTTTTACCGAAGGCATCAGATGGCACTTTTTCTTGAGGCGGTTTTCCAGGTTCTCCAGGTCTTCCGGAGTGTTTATCTCTGCGATTTTTTCCTTTGGCATAGTATGCAGGGCCATATCGGTGATGCCGAAGGCAAGCTGACGGACAAAGGCGTAGCCGCTGTTGTAGTTTCTGGCACGCTTGATTTTGGATATCAGGTCTTTGCCGATGACTTTATCGGTCTTGTAATGCCTTCCGGCCATCTTCAGGAACTCTTCTTCCACAGCCCAGTTTTCCATAATCTGGGAAGGAAGTTCCACAAAATCCCTGGTTACGGAAGTGCCGGTCAGGGAAGGATATTTCCCCTTGCCCAGTATGCCGTGGAGGGCGTGGCCGAACTCGTGGAGAATGGTGGTCACTTCCCCGAAAGTCAGAAGTGAAGGCTTGGTAGGAGTCGGCTTTGTGAAGTTGCACACGATGGAAACCAGCGGCCTCTGTTCAGGGATGCCGCCGCTGTCGCGGAAGGAGGTCATCCAGGCGCCGCCCCTCTTGCTTTTCCTTGGGTAGAAGTCGCTGTAGAAAAGGGCCAGGTGGCTGCCGTCCCTGTCCAGAACATCGTAAACCTTCACGTCCTTGTGATAGACAGGAATGTCTTTGGCTTGAACGAACCTGATTCCGTAGAGTTTGCGGGCAAGGTCGAAAAGGCTCCGCTGAACATTTTCCAGCCGGAAGAAAGGCTTTACCTGGTCGTCGCTGAGGCTGTAGCGGCTCTTTCTGAGTTTTTCGCTCCAGTAGCCGAAATCCCAGCCCTGGAGTTTGTCCTTGAAACCATGCTTTCTGGCAAAATCCTCAATCCGCTTCACGTCCTGCTTTGCATAAGGGAGAGTCTTGTCCAGGAGGTCTTTGAGAAAAGAATTCACGGTCTTAGGGTTCTTGGCCATCCTGTATTTCAGGGCTCCCTGGGCGGGAGTCTTGAATCCCAGAAGGTTGGAAGAATCCATACGGAGTTCTAGAATCCTTTTTATGATGGCCGTGTTGTCATATTTTCCGCCGAGGCATCTGGAGCCGTAGGCCAGGTACATTTTCTTTCTCAGGTCCCTTTTCGGAGAGAATTTCATGAACCCGGAATAGCTCGGGGCCTGGAGGGTGAAAACCCAACCCTTGAGTTTCCTGCTCTTCGCCTCCTCTTCCGCTGCTTCAAGCACATAGTCAGGGAGTTCAACCACATCCTCCTTGTCTGTCAGGTGAAGGATGAAATCGTTGGTAGCGTCCAGCACGTTCTTGCCGAACTTGAGAGTAAGAAGGCTGGCTTCTTCAGAATTTTTTGCCAGATGCTTCTTGCCCTCCTCGTCCAGCAAGGCTCCGTTTTCCTTGAAAGCCCTGAACCTCTTTTCCAGGAGTCTTGCCTGCTCCTTGTCCAGATGGAGTTTATTCCTCTGCTCATATACAGTCTTGATTCTCTGGAAAAGCTTGTCGTTGAACAGAGTATATAAAGACAGCCGGGTCAGTTCAGGAGAAATTTCCTCAGCGATGCCTTGCATCTTGTCTGAAGAGAGGCATTCGTTGAGGTTGAAGAAAATGCCGCTGACCTCGTCCAGAAGTTTTCCCGAGAACTCCAGGGCCTCTATGGTGTTTTCAAAGGTTGGCGGCTCGGGATTGGAGGTTATGGCGTCAACATCTTTATATGCCTGCTCAATGGCTTTCCTGAATGCCGGCAGGTAGTCGTCTTCCCTGATTTTGTCAAAAAGCGGCGCTCCGTACCTTAAAGAGGAAGGATGAAGAAGCGGATTATTTCTCATGCTGTCGAGTCTGATTTAAGAGTATCTATCTTTAGCGAAGGTACTCATAATTTTGAATACTTTGCTTATCCACGACAGTATTCTCAGAGAAACCTTAGCATCAACTCTTTCAAGCTCCATAATGTTGGAACGGATAGATTTGAGTTGCTTGTGGTTCCTGGCTCTGCGTCTTCTTCCCAGCGCATTGTTGTAGAATATGCGGCATTCATCGCTGCAGAATTTCTTGTCGCTCCGTCCGTTAACATTCTTCCCGCATACCGGACATTTCCTTAGAGTCATTTCTAGTCCCTTCTTTCCGCTTTCATCGATGAACCAAAAATAGTCAACCAACACTTCCGATGTTACCGCAGGATACAATTTCATTCTGATTTTCTGCTGATTCCAAATAATTGAAGACGGTATATGATTACAGGAAAAGCACAAGAATTCCGAGATTGTAAATGAAACGTTTATAATCGTTTATAAGCGGATAAAATTCGTTTGAGTTTCAAGCCTTGAGTTTTATTTGTACCATATTTCATTTATGTGATTTATGGAGAAAACATTGAACAAAGTGGAACTGAGGGGCAACGTGGGAGCTGACCCCAAAGTGACCGAAATGGAGGGAGGAGTGAGTCTGATCCGTTTCTCCCTGGCAACACATGAAGTTTTTAAAGGACGGGACGGTCAGTACAAAGAAGAGACAACCTGGCACAATGTGGCAGCATGGTCGAGCAAGGGCATGCCTGATTTCAGCAGGATCCGTAAAGGAGATTTTGTGGAACTGACAGGAAAGATCAGGTATTACACCTACACGTCCAAAGACGGGCAGGAAAGATATTCCAGCGAAATTGTGGCATTGAAAATGTCTCTGCCGGAAAATGTTTAACTTTGCATCCGGCGGTCCAAGCAAGCCGCCGGATGTTTTATGAGCGAAGAGATCAAAAGGGAATTCTATCTCTACAATACACTTTCCAGAAGGAAGGAAAAACTTCAGACCATAACTCCAGGAAGAGTGGGCCTGTATGTCTGCGGTCCTACGGTTTACGGAGACCCTCATCTGGGGCACGCCAGACCGGGCGTAACCTTTGATGTTCTGGTGCGTCTGCTGAGGAACATAGGCTACAAGGTCCGCTATGTGCGCAACATTACGGACGTGGGCCATCTGGAGCACGACGCAGACGAAGGAGAGGACAAGATAGCAAAGAGGGCCCGTCTGGAACAGCTTGAGCCTATGGAAGTTGCACAGACCTATACAGTGCATTTCCGCCAGGCTATGGCAAAGCTGAACGTGCTTCCGCCAAGCATCGAGCCTAACGCTTCCGGACACATCATAGAGCAGATAGAGTTTATCAAGAAGATACTGGACAACGGCTATGCCTACATCAGCAACGGTTCAGTTTATTTCGATGTGCAGAAATATGCCCAGAAGTACAATTACGGAGCTCTCAGCGGCCGTAATCTGGACGAGATGCTGCACAACACAAGAGAACTTGACGGCCAGCAGGACAAGCATTCTTCAGCTGACTTCGCTCTCTGGAAAAAAGCCAGTCCTGAGCATATAATGCGCTGGCCTTCTCCTTGGGGAGACGGTTTCCCTGGCTGGCACATGGAGTGCTCCGCGATGGGAGAAAAGTACCTTGGCAAGGAGTTCGATATCCACGGCGGCGGAATGGACCTTATGTTCCCTCACCACGAGTGCGAAATGGCCCAGAACTTTGCCGAAAGGGGAACCGGCGGAGTAAGGTACTGGATGCACAACAACCTGATTACCATCGAGGGAAGGAAGATGGGCAAGTCTCTTGGAAATTTCATCACCCTGGACGAGCTTTTCACCGGCAACAACCCTAACCTTGAGCAGGCCTACACTCCTATGACGGTCCGCTTCTTCATCCTCCAGGCCCATTATCGCGGAACATTGGATTTCTCCAACTCCGCTCTCCAGGCTGCCGAGAAAGGCCTCAAGCGACTTATGCAGGCAGTCAAGGATGCAGAGTCAATCAAGGAATCCGACAATTCAAGCGAAGGCATCGCCGAGGAAATCAAGAAGATAAGGGAAGACATTTTCACCGCCCTTTGCGACGATATGAACACTCCTGTTGCAATTTCCGGCATCTACGAGCTTGTGAAAACAGTCAACAACATCAAGGAAGGCAGAATCAGTGTGGCAAAACCGGAAAAGGATGCCATCAACAGCCTGTTCAAGGAAGTAGTAACGGACATTCTCGGCCTCATCGATGAAGACTCTGCGCAGTCTGCAGAAGGCCAGTCAACTTCTTCCAAGGTTATTGACGGTCTGATGAACTACATCATTGAGGATAGAAAAGCCGCCAGAGCCGCCAAGGACTGGGGCAAGAGCGACCAGATAAGAGACACTCTCAAGGCCCTGGGCATCCAGCTCAAGGACAACAAGGACGGCACCACTACCTGGGAAATCTAATTTTATTGAATTATGGACAAGAAAGATTTGATGAGAAGAGCTATCCAGCTTTCGGACGAAAGCGTGGAGAAGGGCGGCGGACCATTTGGCGCCGTGATTGCCCGTAATGGAGAAATAGTTGCAGAAGGAAGCAACAGCGTTACCATCAACTGCGACCCTACGGCTCATGCAGAAGTCACAGCCATCCGCAACGCCACTAAGAAACTTGGAACCTTTGATCTTTCAGGCTGTGAAATCTACACATCCTGCGAACCTTGCCCTATGTGCCTTGGAGCAATCTACTGGGCTCATCTTGACAAGATCTACTATGCCAACAACCGCAAGGATGCTGCAAAGATCGGATTCGACGACGACTTCATCTATCAGGAGATCGAACTCAAGCCGGAAGACCGGCAGAAGAAATCTGTCAAGCTTCTGAGAAAAGAAGCCCTTGAGGTTTTCAAGAAATGGCAGGACAAGGAAGACAAGACTGAGTATTAGTTTGTGTTTCCGCTTAAAAAAGATCAGCCGCAGGATTTCCCGCGGCTGATTTTTTAGCAACAGCTATCGCTGAGGAAGATTTACTTGATCTTCTTGTAGCCGTAACGGCTGGTTGAACCAAGCTCAAGCTCGATCTTCATCAGGCGGTTGTACTTGGCGATACGGTCTGTACGGCTGAGTGAACCTGTCTTGATCTGGCCGCTGTTGGTAGCAACTGCGATATCAGCGATGGTGGTGTCCTCGGTCTCGCCGCTTCTGTGTGAAGTGACGGTGGTGTAACCGTTGCGGTGAGCCATCTCGATGGCGTCCAGAGTCTCGGTAAGTGAACCGATCTGGTTAACCTTGATCAGGATGGAGTTTGCAGCGCCCTTCTTGATACCTTTCTCAAGATAGGAAACGTTGGTTACGAAGAGGTCGTCTCCAACAAGCTGAACCTTGTCACCGATAGCCTTTGTAAGTTTTACCCATCCGTCCCAGTCGTTCTGGTCCATACCGTCCTCGATGGAGTCGATAGGGTACTTCTTGCAGAGCTTCTCCAGGTATGCAACCTGCTCGTCAGCGGTCAGGCACTTGCCCTTAGGCTCTTTTTTGGTGCCGTTGTTAAGCTGAGAGTAGTCGTAAGAATACTTGGTTCCCTTCTTTACTGAGAACTCGCTGGCAGCGCAGTCCAGGGCGATGGTAACATCCTTTCCTGGCTTGTAGCCAGCAGCCTTGATAGCCTCGACGATGCAGTCCAGAGCGTCGTCAATGCCCTTGAGTGCAGGAGCGAAACCTCCCTCGTCACCGACTGCGGTGGAGAGTCCTCTTTCCTTGAGCACCTTTTTCAGGGCGTGGAACACCTCAGCACCCATCCTTACGCCTTCTGCCATGTTCTTTGCGCCGATAGGCCTGATCATGAACTCCTGGAAAGCGATAGGGGCGTCTGAGTGAGCGCCACCGTTGATAATGTTCATCATAGGAACAGGAAGCACATATGCGTTGGTTCCGCCGATATATCTGTACAGAGGGATCTCAAGCTCCTCTGCTGCGGCCTTTGCGACTGCCAGGGAAACACCCAGAATAGCGTTTGCGCCCAGTTTTGCCTTGTTCTTTGTTCCGTCCAACTCAATCATAAGCTGGTCGATATCTCTCTGCTGGAGAGCGTCCATGCCGATGATGGCCGGAGCGATTATCTCGTTAACGTTCCTGACTGCTTTAAGAACGCCCTTTCCGCCGTAACGCTTAGGGTCCTTGTCGCGGAGTTCGATAGCCTCGTTCTCGCCGGTGGAGGCTCCGGATGGAACGGCTGCCACACCCTTGAAACCTGAATCGAGGGTTACTTCAACTTCGATAGTAGGATTTCCTCTTGAATCGAGGATTTCCCTACCCTGTACATCTACAATAATCATATTATCAATAAATTAAATGGTTTATTTCAAATTGTCGCAATTGCGGGGATAAAAAAAATCTCCGAAACCGCCGCAAATTTAGCAAAAACTGCACTCTTTTTGCATATCTTTACATCAGAAACGGAAATCATTATCGTAATACTTATAAGCTATGACCGAAAATCAGAAAAAAGGAAACAAGGTTCTTGCGGCTGCGCTTATTGCCGTAGGACTTCTGGCTCTGGGCCTTTGCCTTAGGAGCGGAATCGTAAAGTTCAAATCTATGGACAACGTGGTTACCGTAAAGGGACTTTCAGAGCAGCAGGTTCCGGCCGACAAGGCTATCTGGAGAGTTTCTTTCGGAAGGCAGGGCAACGACCTGTCCTCTCTCTATTCTTCTGTTGACGCCAACGCCAAGACCGTAAAGGACTTCATCAAGCAGGCAGGTATCACGGACGATGAAATCTTTGAGGCTTCACCATCTGTAAGCAATCTCGAGGACCAGTACAGGTATTCCAACAACAAGCCTGCTTACAAGTGGCAGATTAACCAGTCCATGACCATTTCCACCAAAAAGGTAGATGCTATCAGGAATCTGGTAAAAACTCTGACATCCGAGATGCTGAAGAAGGACATTATCATCAGCGACTGGGCTTCTTACGATTTCACCGGCCTCAATGACCTGAAGCCGGAAATGATCAAGGAAGCTACTGCGAAAGCAAGGGAAGCCGCCCAGCAGTTTGCCGACAACTGCGGCAGCAGCCTTGGAAAAATCAAGACTGCCAGCCAGGGCCAGTTCTCCATCGAGGATCTTGACGAGACAACAGATTACATCAAGAAGGTAAGGGTTGTTACATCCGTTACCTACTATCTGAAGTAATCCTCAGCGATTATTGAAGAGATTACTGACTCCTACTGGATAATACCCAGGAGTTTGGATTTGCGGAGCATATCAGATATGTTCCGCACTTCCATTTTAGAGTAGATCCTCTGGCGATGGGTGTTCACCGTATGTACGCTAAGGAATAGCTTTTCTGCAATTTCAGAAGCCTTGAGCCCCTGGGCGGAGAGCTGTATGATTTCAATTTCTCTTTGAGACAGTCCCATCTCGGCGATTTTATTCCGCTTTTCAGCCAGAAGGTCTGAAAGATATTTGCCAACATCATCGCTGAGCGAATGGCTTTCCTTTGTTATTTGGCGGCACCTTTCCCTGATCTGCTCTTCTGTCAGAGCCGGAGCTTCGGCGGCGAGGGCTTCAAAGGCGGAAGTGTATTTGCTTTCCGGATCTCTGAGTGAATTAGACAGGAAGGAGATAATCTGTTCTTTTATGCTGTTGCTCTTTGCTAGCTCTGCGTTGCGATGGCGGACAGCCCTAATCTTGCGGAATGCGGCCGCTAGAGCCGCCAGAGCGAGAATTACAGCCAGAATGAGCAGAGCAGTACGGTAACGGCCAATTACCAGGGCCTTCTCTTTCTTCTCCACCTCAAATTTTGTCTCCATCTCCTGGAGAATCTCGTCGTTTTTCTGCGCCATGTACTGCTGCTGGTGCCTTACGTACATATCGTGGCACTCCAGGGCCTTTTCATTTTCTCCCAAGCGTGTATAGAGCCTTACCAGGCGGTCGTAGAGGCTGGAGGCGGTCAGATGGTCGGAGTCTTTCAGGGTTGTGAGCACCTGGGAGAAGTACTGTACGGCCTCAGCGTTGCGGTCTCCCTGCTGGAACCAGCGGGAACGGAACATTATGCCGTTGCGTTTCAGCCTAGGTATATCATAGGTATCTGCTATAGCCTGTCCTTTGGCCAGATATCGCCCAGCCGTATTGTAGATGGCCGTATCTATCTGGTCGTTCCAACGGTTCTTGTTGATGTAAAGCGATCCTATGACATAGCAGGCCTCTGCCTGTTTTTCCATGCTTTGAGCCTCTTCTGCAAGGGTGAGAGCTTCCTGGGCATATTCCAGGCCCTCATCGTTTCTGCTAGTCTCAGGAGAGATTTCAGCGTATGAGCACAGTTTTGCCTTTGAAATCAAAATGCCGGAAAGATCATCTTTGAAGCCTTCTTTGCGGGGTATTTCCTCAGCCTGAAGGGCTTTTTCCCAAGCAGCGGAGTCGCGGCTGGTCATTATGTCTATGCCCGTGATGCAGGCCAGCGTCTTCACCTTCTGGAGAGGCAAATCCTGCTTTTCAGCCATCTGCAGCGCAGAAAGCGCCTTTTCCATGGCTGAGTCAAACTTCTGGCTTTCCACTTCAGCCGAGGCTTCCGAGATCAGCTTCGTTATATGGGCTTCTGAGCCTGTTTTTTCTTCTCCGCGATGGATGCAGGCGGCCATAAATACCGCCGCCAGGGCCAAAATAATAGCAGAAACAATATTTTTCATTTTAAACGCCTTTCTTATGCCACAAAGATAACGCATCTGCTTCAATAGTGTGAATTTGATGCGTTTTGACCTTGTCCGCCCCTCTTGATTACTGAAAAATTATTAACTTTATAGTGTTGCATTTCCCGAAATTTGAATTTTGATTTTAAATACAACTATTGTTATGAAAACACAAAAAGAATCTTATGAATCTCCTTTCACCGAAATTCTTATTGAGGAGATGGAATCTTTAATCTGCCACTCTATGACAGAGACAGTAGACGATGACCCAGAAGATATCGTTTGGGATGAATAATAATCACCAGAAAAAAATCAACAGTCATGAAAAAATATATCATTCTATTAGCTCTTGCCGCCTTTGCATTTGCCTCTTGCAGCAAGGATGACCAGACTCCTGAGGAAAAGGTGTCGCTGAAGAAATACATACTTCCGGATATCATCTATGC
>R25__coassemble_102_pt1 | contig 53711 bp, 48 predicted proteins | sample R25__metabat2_low_PE_028 | metagenome-assembled genome bin R25 | reverse complement strand
AATACTGATTAAGTCGCGAGTTGGGCGTTATAAAGATAACGCCACCAATCGACGCTTACATCGAGTATGACAGCGGTATGGCAATAAAAAGGAGGAACAGGACAATGGCAAAGAAGCCGACACAAGATTACCAGAGTTTAGAAGATTACAAGAAAGCTGTGAAAGCCTATCTGACGAAGAAGTTAGGGGTTTCAGAACAGGTCAGCGAGAGCTGGATGAAAAAGAGCGACAAAGCCTTGGAAGGATACTGGGAAGACAAATTGCCAGTGTCAGCAACAGCAACAGGGATAGCCAGAGGTTTACTGTAAAGCACACCAAATCTGGCAATGAATTTAAGTTGTGGTTTGATGTAGAATTTGATTGCTTCGATTCATAAGAAACGACTATAAACGTTTATAATCGGATAAAATTCGGTTAAACAGGGCAATTGCAGTTTTCTTTGCAAATAATTAATAGTTTTTGGGTATTAAAAATAATACCTATATTTGCGGAGGAAATAATATGCCTGAAGTTTTCAGATTTTATGGGTTCTCTTTTTTCTTTTACAGTAAGGAACATGAACCGCCTCACATTCATGTAGAAGGCAAAGGCGGAAGAGGTAAGTTCAGATGGAATGGCGAAATGTTTATCGAAGAGGATTTGATTAACATCAAACCAGGTGATTTGAAAAGAATCAAGGAAGTGATAGAAGAGAATTCAGAGATTATCATAAGAAGATGGAATGAGCATTTCAAAGGATAGAACATGAATATTACAAAGATTTGGTTCGATAAGGAGTATATCTATGGTTCAGACGAGAACGGAAATGTTTATCGTCAATCACTTCTTTGGTATCCCAAATTAGCTAAAGCTACTGCTAATGAGAGAAAGGCCTGCACCTTTGGATATGACGGCATTCATTGGAGGGGACTGGACGAGGATGTTAGTTTTGAGAGTTTTGTTTATGAAGATGCAGATCCTTCTCCTATGCAGCGGTTCTTTTTGGAACATAGGGAGATTAACATCGCTGAGTTTGCAAAAAGAGCTGGAATTAACGCCACGCTCTTGCGGAATTATATAAATGGGTTTAAAATCCCATCTAAGGAGAGAGAGAAATTGATAATGCAGAAAATCAGAGAGCTGGGCGAAGAATACATTAGAGCCGCTGTATAGCGTTTGGGAGGTATTTGCATTTCAGGCGTGTTTTTTGTATATTTGGATACAGTTTAACCAATTAATTAAGGAGGTTATTATGGAAATTAGAATCCAATCAGTTAAGTTTGATGCAGATGAGAAGCTTCTTGCATTTGTAGAGAAGAAGGTTGAGAAACTGGAAAAGTTCTTCGATGGTTTTATGGAGGCAGATGTTACCCTGAGTTTGCTCCCTGATCAGCTGAACAAGGAGTGCAAGGTGAAACTGCAGGTTCCTACAGATGATATCATCGTTACAAGGAACGCCAAGAGCTTTGAAGATGCAGTTGTAGATTGTGTAGATGTGCTTAAAGGACAGCTGGTTAAGCTAAAGGAAAAGAAATTCGGCAGATAAGAGTAAGCTTGTCAGAAGAACAAGCTTACGATATCTTCTGAATCAATACCCGCAAAATAGGCGCCTGTATCCAGGGTGCCTATTTTCTTTTGTATATCTTCCCTTGTGTGGGGAGTGCCGATGATTGTCCGGGTGAATTCTTCCGTTGGGCGGGAAAAGAAATAATCTCCCCTGATGTCGAGATCGGTTATTCTGCCGTTTTTTGTCTTAAGGTAAAGTTCTACGATTCCTTTCGGGAATCTTTTGATGTTGCTGAAGGTGTACTGTGGAGATTTTCCGAAGTTCCATTCATCTGTGGCGTAGCGGGAGTCCTTAAGATGGTTTATCTTTTTGAGCTGATCCTCCGTGAAACGGTACGGAGTTATATCTTTTATCCGGGAGCAGATGTATTTCCCGAGGAAATCGGTGAACCAAAGGATGTCCGGATCCTTGTCCTTTAGATGGTCGCTGATGTTGGTGACGCGTTTGACATTGCTTTTGACCGCCTTGCCAATGAATTTTTCCGGTCTTGGCCTGAGGGCTTTGGAGAGGTCTGCCTTGCTGACCTTGAACATCAGGGTGCCGTGCATGAGGATTCTGTCCTTATGTATGCAGATGGCGTTGCCGGAGAATTTCATTCCGTCTATGGCAAGGTCGTTACGGCCCTGGAGCTCGGCGTTTACGCCCAGGCTTTGGAGGGCTTCCAGGATAGGAGATGTAAAATAGCGGAACATCCGGGAGGTGTCCAGGTTCTGGTTCTGCTCCAGATTCTGGATGAAAGTGAAGTTGAGATTGCCAAGATCGTGGAAAACAGCGCCTCCGCCGCTGAGCCTCCTGACTACCGGAATGTTGTGGCTTTTGGTGTATTCTGAATCTATCTCCGCGATGGTGTTCTGGTACCTGCCGACTATGATGGAGGGGGAATTCCTCCATAGGCGGAAAATGTCTTCCGTCATTTCCTTGAGAAGGAATTCCTCTTCTGCAAGGTTGAAGTAGGGATCTGTAGATTTATCTGAGATATAAAGCATTGCGATGATGCCTCTATCTTATTTCACGGATTACCATCCTCCTTCTGAGGAATCCGATAAGTGCAACGGCAATCTCGTAGACAATCCACGCAACGACGATTCCGTAAATGAATCCGCATATTACATCGCCGAGGAAATGCCTGCCAAGGTATACGCGGCTATAACTGACTGCAATTGCAAGCAGGAAGCTGAGGAGAGTGTACCACTTCCTTTTGAAGAACAGGGAGGTTATCATTGCAAACCCCGCTATGTTGGCGGCGTGGTTTGAAATGAAGCTGTAGGCTCCGCCTTTCCCGTCCGGAGTCCTGATGATATCCCAAGTGTAGAGGTCGAATCCAGGCCTCAGGCGATGGAAATACGGCTTGATGATATCGTGCCCGGTCTTGTCCAGGATGAAGAAAGTGGCTCCTGCCGCCAGGAGTATGATGATGAAGATTGCCCAGCTGTTGAAGTAGTTGCGCCTTCTGAACCGGTAGGTTCTTCTGGACAGGGCATAGAGAGCCACTATCACATAAACAGGAATCAGAGCCCATTTGTCGGACAGGAAAATCATAATGCTGTCCAACAGCGGGGAGTGCCAGCTGTTTATGGTTGCGGTCAGCGCCCTGTCAAGGTTCAGGATGTTGTCAATATCGATCATTACTTGTGTAGTGTTTCCCAAATGAGGTCTTTAAGTTCCTGGAGGCCTTCTCCGGTAACCGAAGAGATGAATACGTAAGGGACTTTCTTAGGCACCTTCCTTTTCAGTGATGAAACCAGGTCCTTATCCCCGCCGAGAAGGTCGCACTTGGTTATCGCCAATATCCTTTCCTTGTCCAGAAGTTCAGGATTATACATCTTGAGCTCGTTGAGAAGGATCTTGTACTCCTTTGCAATCTCCAGGTTTTCAGCCGAAACCAGGAACAGGAGGATGGAGTTGCGCTCTATGTGGCGGAGGAATCGGTGTCCCAGACCCCTGCCTTCGTGGGCTCCTTCTATGATTCCCGGAATGTCTGCCATCACAAAAGACTGGTCATCATAGTATTTTACGATACCTATGCTTGGTTCCAGTGTGGTGAAGGCATAGTCAGCGATTTTCGGATGAGCGGCGGAAACAGCGGAAAGCAGAGTCGATTTTCCTGCGTTAGGAAAACCTACCAGTCCCACATCGGCGAGCACTTTCATTTCCAGTATGAACCAACCTTCGCTTCCAGGTTCTCCCTGCTGGGCGAATTTCGGTGTCTGGCGGGTGGCGGACTTGAAGAATGCATTCCCCTTGCCGCCTCTTCCTCCCTTGAGAAGGGTGCAGGTTTGTCCGTGTTCGGTCACTTCTCCGATTATTTCTCCGGTTTCCGCATTCTTTGCAACAGTTCCCAGAGGGACCTTTAGGATAACGTCCTTGGCATCTGCTCCGGTGCAGAGGTTACCACTGCCGTTGCCTCCGTTTTCGGCAGAGATATGCTTGCGGTACTTGAGACTGATCAGGGTCCACATCTGGCTGTCTCCCTGCATGATGACGCTGCCGCCCTTGCCGCCGTCGCCACCGTCCGGGCCACCTTTGTCTATGAATTTCTCCCTATGGAGGTGCATAGAACCGTTGCCTCCGTTTCCGGAAGTAAGGTGCAGTTTCACATAGTCGACGAAATCGGTGTTGGGCATGGTCTTAAGGCGTTTAGCAGGTTTCTTTCATCCGATTACCTTGCAGATGCAGTCGAATACTTCTTCGATGGTCTGCTCTCCCGGTATCTCGCAATAGTTTCCCTCATTCTTGTAGTAGTCAATGAGAGGCTCGGTCTTGGCGTGATAGGTGTCTATCCTGTTCTGGATGGTTGCAGGATCGGCATCATCCTTCCTTCCCTCTATCTGGGCTCTCTTGGCAATCCTCTCAAAAATAGTCTCGTCCTTAATTGTCAGAGAGAGGACCTTGTCCACCTTTTCTCCCCCTTCGGCGAGCATCTGGTCCAGCTTTTCAGCCTGGGCTATGGTGCGTGGGAAACCGTCCAGAAGGAAACCGTTTACCTCCTTGTTTGAGGAGAATGTGTTGCGGATCATTCCTACGACCACCTCGTCAGGAACAAGATTGCCGCCCTCTATAAGCTTCTTTGCCTGAAGTCCGAGAGGGGTTCCGGCAGCCATTTCCTTCCTCAGAAGGTCTCCAGTTGAAATATGAAGGAGGTTGTATTTCTCCGCGATGAATTTGGCCTGGGTACCTTTTCCGGCACCAGGAGGCCCGAACAGTATATAGTATTTCATTTTATCTGATGTTTATACCTTTTCTTCTTTCAGTCTCCTCGACGTCAAGTACATATATGTCTTTGAGATTACGTCCGATCTGATCGTAGTCCAAGCCGAATCCCACGATGAAGTCGTTAGGAATGCTGCAGGCAGGATAATCTATCTTGATAGTTCCCTTGTAGCTGCCCGGCTTGAACATCAGGGTGGCGATGCGGATGCTCCTGGCCCCGTTTTCCTTGAGTAATTTGTAAAGCTCGTTGATTGTGCCTCCGGTGTCCACTATATCTTCCACCACAACTATGTTGCGGTCTTTAACACTCTGGGTGAGGCCGAGCAGCTGCTTTACCTGTCCCGTGGAGGAAGTTCCCTCATATGAGGCCAGGCGGATGAAGCAGGTCTCGCATTCCAGGTTTATTCTTTTCAGAAGGTCTCCGAAGAACATAAAGCTGCCGGTCAGGACACCCAGGAAAATAGGGGTGTGCTCATCTTTCAGGTCGTTGTTGATTTTCTCTGCGACAGTGTCTATGGCCTTCTGGATTTCTTCGTAAGACATGTAGGGCTTGAAGCTCTTGTCATATAGCTGGACGTTTTTCATGGCAGTGTGTGTTGTATTGAACTCCAAATTTAGATATTTTTGCAGAATAAACGTAATAATTGTCAGAGATGAAACCACTGGTAAGCATCATTATGGGAAGCACATCTGACCTCAAGGTCATGGAGGCTGCTGCAAAATTCCTGGAAGAAATGGAGATACCGTTTGAGGTTAACGCCCTGTCCGCACACCGTACCCCGGAAATGGTAGCGGAGTTTGCTAAGGGAGCCGCAGGCCGCGGAATCAAGGTAATAATTGCCGGAGCTGGCGGTGCAGCACATCTGCCAGGAGTAATCGCCGCTTCCACCAATCTTCCGGTAATAGGGGTTCCGATCAAGAGTTCCAACTCCATAGAAGGGCTGGATTCCATTCTATCCATACTCCAGATGCCAGGAGGCATACCGGTAGCCACAATGGCTCTTGACGGGGCCAAGAACGCGGCAATCTTCGCAACCCAGATACTGGCTCTGGCCAATCCGGAGATAGCAGAAAAATCCGCCCGTTTCAAAAGTGAACTTGCCGGTAAGATTTCCAAGGCTAACGAAGAACTCAAAAAGCTGGACTACAAGTTCAAGGTAAACGGTTAAAACGCATATACGACAATTGTCCGCTTGTTGTCCGTTTTGCGGACATAGTCAATTGTACGGTTTGGCATCCTGCCCCTGGGGCGGGATGCTATTTTTGTGTGCATGGAAAGATGGTTGAGGATTGTTTTACTGTGTGTTATGACAGTACAGCCTTTGCTGGTGGATGCCCAGACCGAGGATGATGTGGTGGAAAGGCTGACAGTCGGGGAGGAAGAAGATGCATCTTTGTTCGGAGAGGATATGATTTCCCATCTGCAGAGGCTTCGGCGGCATCCGCTGAACCTGAATTCAGCTTCAAGGGGAGCGATGGAATCCCTAATGCTGCTGACTCCATTTCAGATAGAGTCCATTTTGAGCAGAATCGCCTCCAGCGGGCCGATTCTCTCTTTTGCTGAACTGGGATTGCTTTACGGGTTTGACGAAAAGACTGTGGAAAGGATCCGTCCTTATGTAACTCTGGGGGAAGCCGTCCGAAGGCCGGAGAATTTCTGGAAAGACCAAAAGACTGACATTTATTCCCGATACCAGAGAGTGTTTTCGCCCGAAGCAGAGCAGCATCTTGTAAGACTCCGGTCTTCATATTTGGACAGGGTGGATTTGTCCGTGGTCTGGAAGGGGAACTCTACCCAGACTTCAAGTGATAATATAGCAACCGGAGGAATATCGTATTCCGGATTGAAGATTGGAAGACTTAAGCTGGAGAAACTGGTGGTAGGGGATTTCTATGCCCGTATGGGCCAGGGGCTTGCATCTTGGAATGGCTTTTCGTTTTCCGGAGCCGGAGAGGCGTCCGGCTTTGTCAAGAACGCGGAACCTCTATCACTTTACACAAGCTCCGACACATCCAAGCTGATGAGGGGAGGGGCCGTTTCGGTTTCAGCGGGAAAATTCAGGTTAAGCGCCGGATACTCTTTCAGAGGGCAGGAAAGTGTTTACGGTTAGAAAAATACCGGGCGGAGGTCGAGATACGGTTTTTCATATTTCAGGAAAGAAAAGGAGGGAAGCGTGGTTTCTGTGGATTATCTGGCTGGATTTCCCAAAGCCGTGGTGTTTGCTGAGGGTGCCTGGAGTCCGGAAACGAGGTCTTTTGCAGGGCTCGGTGGTGCCAGTATGGAACTGGAGAAGGTAAGTTTCCATTTTTTGCTCAGGGGTTACGGAAAAGACTTTTCCTCTCCGGCGGGAGGAGCATATTCATCGCTGAGTAAATTGAATAACCAGCAGGGAGTATCGCTGAGAATGACTGGAATACTCTACAAGAAAACAAGTTACGCGGTCGGAGTGGATTATTCTGCATATCCGGCTCCCAGATACAGGGTGAAGGATCCTTCTTCCACCCTCAAGGCTTATGTGAAGTTCTCCTGGGACGATTCCTCTTTCGGGAGCACTGCAAAGAACGAATTCTGGATAAAAGGGTATTCAAAGACAGATATCAGGTATTCCAATCCAGTAGAAAGAGACAGGATACTGAGTCTTAAGGCAGGAGGAAAGATAATGATTGTAAGTGGACTGAGTCTTGTGCTGAGGAGCGAGTACAACTCTCTTGGCGGAAGGGCCTTTTCATCTTATCTGAAGTTGGAAAAAAGAGTTATCGGAGGTACGGCTGGGGTTGCGCTGTTCCACGTAAGAGATTGGGCATCAAGGATATATTTTCCCGAGGCAGAACTGCCGTATTCATTTTCCTCGCATTTGCTCTACGGGCAGGGAACGGACGTGTGCTGCCTGGTACGGATAAGGCCCAGCCGGTGGCTGAGCCTTTATCTGAAATATCAGTACAGAAGGGGAGTTTCCACGGCAAAGGCAGCCGTCAGAATGGAACTTTAGAGCTCCTCCTCTTTCATCAGCTTCTCGTAGTACTGGTCAATCTTCTGAAGCTGTGCCGGAATGTCGATGTTCTGAGGGCAGTGCGGCACGCAATGGCGGCATCCGACGCAGTGGTCGGCCATCCTTTCAGGAGCGAGCTTGCGGGCATAGCCAACAAGGAAGGCCCTTCTTGCCTTTCGGTAGTTAGGATCCTGCTTTGAGGACGGCATGTTGCCCTCGTTGATGCACTTGTTGTAGTGCAGAAGATTTCCGGGTATATCTATGCCGTACGGGCAAGGCATGCAATACTGGCAGTCGTTGCAAGGGATGGTAGGGTACTTGAGAAGCATCTGGGCTGTCTGCTCGAGAAACTCCATATCCTCTTCCGTAACAGGTTCCAGCGGGCAGTAACTGCGCAGATTGTCTTCAAGGTGTTCCATATAGGTCATTCCGCTAAGTACGGTCAGCACTCCAGGGAATGAGCCCACCCAGCGGAAAGCCCAGGAAGCCACGCTGTTCTGTGGTTTGCGCTGCTTGAGTGTCTGGGCAACGTGCTCGTGTACATTTGCCAGTCTTCCGCCCAGGAGAGGTTCCATAATCACTGCCGGAATGCCTCTTTTCTGAAGCTCGTTGTACAGATACTCTGCATTCTGGTTTCTCTTGTTGAGCTCGTTGGCGTGTTTCCAGTCCAGGTAGTTCATCTGGATCTGAACGAAATCCCAGTGGTATTTGTCGTGATTTTCCAGCAGCCAGTCAAACACTTTCACGTCTCCGTGGTAGGAGAATCCCAGGTTGCGGATTCTTCCGGCCTCCCTTTCCTTTAGCAGGAAGTCCAGCATTCCGTTCTTGATGTAGCGGTTCTCGAAGGTCTCGAAATCTCCGTTTCCCACGCTGTGCAGAAGGTAATAGTCTATGTAGTCTACCTGCAGTTTCTTGAACGAGTTGCGGTACATCTTGATGGACTCTTCCCTTGCCCAGGTTGAAGGGGCGAAGTTGGAGAGTTTTGTCGCGATGGTGTATTCTTCCCTCTTGTGTCTTGAAAGGGCGATTCCGGTAGCCTCCTCGCTCTTTCCCTTGCAGTAAGCCGGGGATGTGTCGAAGTAGGTTACGCCGTGCTCTATTGCGTAGTCAACCAGCTTGTTCCACATCTGCTGGTCTATCGCGCTCTCAGATTCTCTGGTGCTGGTGTTGTCTATGCTCGGTATTCTCATGCATCCGTATCCGAGAAGGGAGACTTTCTCTCCGGTTTTCGGATTGGTGCGGTATGTCATCTTGTCTGTCGGAATCGGGCCGAGAGGTCCGCTTTCAACAGTCTCGTTTTTCTTGCTCTTGCAGGAAATGATTCCTCCGGAAAGGGCGGCGGCTCCCAAAATCGCCGAGCCAATTCCAGCCTTCTTCACGAAGCTTCTTCTGCTGATGTTTTTCTTTTCCATAACCGTTGGCTCTTAGATTAGTTTATGCTGCTGATGTCCTTCCACATAGATTGCGCTGACAGGGCGGACAGGGCATACATATTCGCACGCTCCGCAGCCTATGCAGATATTCTCGTCCACTACCGGGAACTTTGGCCCGTTTTCATTATCCGGATCCACGGCAACCATCGAGATTGCTCCGGTAGGGCAGTGCCTTCCGCAGTTGCCGCAGGTTATGCCCTCAGCCATAGGAAGGCAGGCTCCTGCATCCCAAACGGCATGGCCTATCTGGATAGAAGATTTCTCTTCGCGGGTTATCTTCTTGATCGCTCCCGTAGGGCAGACCTCCGAGCAGACTGTACATTCAGGACGGCAGAACCCCTTCTCGTAAGAAGACCTAGGCTGCATAAGCGTCATAAGGTCTGCAGAAGGCCTGAGTACGTTGTTCGGGCATTTTGAGACGCACAGCTGGCATCCGGTGCAGCGGCTGGAAAAATGAGTCATTCCCACAGCCCCAGGAGGCAGGATCTCGGTCTCTCTCTTGAGCACTTCTTTTTCAACGATTGGGGCAAGGCCTCCGTCGGTGAGTTTCTCCTGAGCCTTTGCGGTTGCGGCGGAAACGGCTACAAGGGAAGCTGTCGCGATGAAAGCCCTCCTTTCTATTCCTTCCTTTGGTGTTTCCTTAACCGGATCTTCCTTGTATCTAGTTGATGTATAGGAAATAGCGTCTTTCTTGCATTTGGATATGCAGTCTCCGCAGACAACGCATCTGGAGTAATCTATCTTGTGGTTTTTGATGTCTATGCAGGAAGCCTTGCAGTTCTTTACGCAGAGATTGCAGTTAACGCACTTGCTTTTGTCTATTGCCGGACGGAAGATCGAGAATCTTGCCAGGGTTCCCAGAACGGTGCCTACAGGGCAGATGGTATTGCAGTATGTCCTGCCGTTTCTCCAGGCAAGAACCAGCAGAATTACGAACGTTGCCACGGCAACAATAAACGTAGGCAGGGACTTGATCAGAACATCCTTGTGATAGAATGTGTAGCTGTCAGCCCTTTCTGCAAAATAGGCCAGGACGTTGTTACCCCAGATCCATACCGGCTGAAGGAGGTTCTGGGCAATTCTGCCGTATGAGCTGTACGGGGCCAGAAGGGCGACCAGGCTCGCGATTCCGAAGACGATAGCGAGGATGAAAATACCCAGCACAGTGTACCTTAGCCAGTTCTTGGCCTTGGAATAGGTGTAGCGGTTTTTCTTTGCTTTCTTGCCCATCCATCCGAAGATGTCCTGAAGTACTCCCAGCGGGCAGATTACAGAGCAGTAGATTCTTCCGAAAACAAGAGTGAGTACGACCAGCGCGGCGATAATCACGACATTAAGTGCTAGGACAGCCGGAAGGAACTGCACCTTGGCCATCCATCCAAGATACAGATGTAGCGTTCCCGAATAATCGAGAAACAGAAGCGTAACCAGTATGAAGAAAATGGAGGCGAGGATTACGCGGATTTTTCTTAGCATAGGTTATATTATTTTACTTTGAGTTTCTTTCCCGCGTGGATAGTGGACTTTGCAGTGAGTCCGTTCATCTTCAGCAGATCGTTCAGGCTCATGTTGTTTTTCTTCGCGATGCCGTAGAGCGTATCACCTTTCTTTACAGTGTAGGTCCTTGTTCCGCCACCAGAACTCTTGGCAGTGCTTCCACTGGACTTAGATGAAGATCCGCTTGAGGCAGAGGATGAAGAAGAACGCGGTGCGCTGGAAACAGCATTGCGGTAAATGATGAGCGTACGTCCGGTTTTCACCGTCTTGGTCTTGGCGGACATATTATTCCAGTCTTTGATCTGGGCAACTGTCACGCCATACCTTTTGGCGATTGACGCCAAAGTCTGGCCCTTGCGGACCTTATGGTAGATCCTGGTGCTGCCGCCATCCTGACCGCTCTTGTAGTTGCTGTAGACTATAGGGTTGAAGAAAATGCTATCCTTATAGTTATAGATAGTCTTCTCGTTATCCACGAAAGCGGCGGTGTAGTTGTAAGGGAGGCGGAGGAGCATACCCTTGCTGTCTCCAGGGATGATGTCGCGCAGATACTGCGGGTTCAGTTCCCTCAGTTCCTGGACCGGAATGCCGATAACCTCGGAAATCTGCTCGAAGTGCAGGTTCTTGTGGATCATGAAGGTGTCCACGTGAGCCGGCATGGAAGGCTTGTCAGGAACTATGTTGTAGTTCTGGTAGTACTTGAGCATATAGAGCGCTCCCACGAAGGATGGCATATAGCCCCTGGTTTCTTTAGGAAGGTAAGGGTAGATAGACCAGAAATCCTTGGTTCCGGCTCTCCTTATGGCCTTGGTAACGTTTCCTGCACCGCAGTTGTAGGATGATATCGCCAGAGCCCAGTCGCCGAAGATAGTGTAGGAATCCTTGAGTAACCTTGCGGCCGCGTCGCAGCTCTTTTCTGGATCGAACCTTTCATCGATATAGGAGTCAACCTGCAGGTTATACTGCTTTGCTGCAGAATAAATGAACTGCCACAGTCCCTTCGCATTTGCGCTTGAAACCGCGAACGGGTTCAGCGCTGACTCTATGATTGCCATCGCTGCCAGTTCCTTAGGAAGACCGTAGGAGTCGAAGATATTCTCGAAGATAGGCAGGTAGTAGGATGCCAGACCGAGCATATTGGCTGCTCTCTTCGGCATCCTTTCCGTGTAGAGGATGATATAGTTCTTCACCACGCTGTTGTATGGCAGCGAGATGAAGGAATTCATCTTCTTGAGATTCTCGATATATACCTCGTCAGGGATGTTGCTGGTATAATTGGCGGTCTCCACGTCTTCCGTTGCCGGAAGGTTGGCGGTCGCCATCTGCCTCTGCAGGTAGTAGATGCTAAGAAGGCTGTCCGGATTCTCGCCCGGGGTTACGTTTTCATAAAGCTCTGAATTGAGAAAACCTATGTTGCCCGGGTTGATTGTGTCTTCTGCGGCTGTGGTGTCAGTCAATTCTATCTCACTGTCTTCCAGAACTCTCTGGAGGGAGTCAATAACCCTTTTGAGTTTCTGGTTCTCTTTAAGGAGTTCTTTCCTTGTCTGTGAGTAGGATTGTGTAGTGGTAACGGCAACGCAGAAGATAGCCGTCAAAATCAGGAGTGCGAGTCTTCTCATTTTCATTATCTGTCTCTTTTCAAATTCCTAAAAAGTTATGTCCAGGGTAAATCCCACTTTGGAATTGCTGTAAGCTGGATCATATGTGTACAATCCGGTTGAAGGCAATTCCGGGGTGATGACATCCGGATGGACATTGAAGGTGATGTCGTCCGAAATGTCAAAATGCGAGAAATGGGCAAACACGTTGGCATCTATCACATTCAGTATGTAGATAAGCGCCGTGGAAAGCACGGAATAGTCTCTGTTGCGGCGGTAATAGTCCCTGAACCATACCATATTCTCCGGTGTCATGTGACCTGTGTAAGTACCTTCCCCGTATTCGCGGTACATTTTGCGGTAACGCTTGTACTGTTTCTGGTTAAATGCCCAGCAGTATCCGCTGATTGTGAAGCCGGCATAGTAAATCGGGATATGCCAGTAGTCCCCGTTATATGCCTGTCCTAGCCCCGGCAGCAGGGAGGCGTAGAAGGAAGCCCTTGCCGGAAGCGGCTTCTCGTATGACTTGTAGCTTACGGTAACGTCCATAAGCTGGCCCCAGTAGCTTGCCACGGCTCCCCAGATGAAGAGGTTTCTGGTTTCCCTGTCCTTGTTCAGGCCGTTCTTCTTCCATTTCTTGTTAAAGGCGACAGCTCCACCGATACATCCTCCAAGGGTTCCGTAAACTATAGGGAGTTTCCAGTAATCGCGGTTGTAGATCTGGCCTGTTCCCGGCAGCACCATTGCCCCGAAGAAGGTGTTGGAAAGCGTCATCGAATCCTTATGGGCCAGGGATTTGACAAACCTCTTTATGGTAAACTGCCTGACAGTGGAGTCCACTTCATATTCCGTGGTGTCCACCATATTGTCAATGGCGGAGCGCATCGTTCCGGCTGCGTTTGCATTTGGGTTGAACTGCGCGTAAGTGGCTGTACTGCACAACAATAAAGCCATTAAGGCAGCGGCAAATCCAGATATGTGTCTTCTAATGCTCACGATGCTGTTTTACTGCAAATTATGTTCCTTAAGCACTTTCAGGAAGGAAGCGAGCTGGTCTTCATCGCGATATTTAAGTATCACTTCTCCTCCCTTTTCCTTAGCCTTTACCGTAACTTTTCCGCTGAAGAATCTCCCCAGCACCTCTCCTGCCGAAACAGCGGCCTGCCCTGGTTTGAAGGTGGCCTTGGTAGTCTTTTCAGTCTTCGGCGATGAGAGTTTCCTCACCAGATCTTCCGTCTGCCTGACTGAAAGTTCATCGGCGACAATACTGTCCACTATTCTTTTCTGGGTATTGGCATCTTCCACTCCCAGCAGGGCTTTGGCATGACCCATAGAGATAGCCCCGCTTTTTACCGCCAGCTGGATTTCAGGCTGTAGCTTAAGAAGTCTCAAGTAGTTGGCAATGGTAGCCCTGTTTTTCCCCACTCTCGGCGACAGGGCTTCCTGGGTGAGGTTGCATTCTTCTATCAGCCTCTGGAAACTTATGGCGATGTCTATCGGGTCCAGGTCTTCTCTCTGGATATTTTCAACCAGGGCCATTTCCAGCATTGAATTCTCGTCCGCATCCTTTACATAGGCCGGGATGGTCTTCAGTCCGGCGGCCTTGCTGGCCCGGTATCTTCTTTCTCCGCTGATTATCTGATATCTTCCTATGGAAACCTTCTTTACCGTAATCGGCTGGATCACACCCATCCTGGAGATGGAATCCGTAAGTTCCTGAAGCCTTTCCCTGTCGAATTCGCTTCTGGGCTGGAAGGGATTAGGGGATATCTGCTCAAGATCCAGCTCTCTGACGGATGTAAGATGCGACGCTCCTTCCGGCTGCAGGGTCTTTTCCTGGCCTGCTCCCGGAATCAGTGAGTCCAGTCCTCTGCCGAGCCCTCTTCCAAGACCTTTGTTGTTCTTTGATGTCATATCTGCTGGTTCTTGGCTATCACCTCCTTGGCGAGGTTAAGATAATTGTTTGATCCGTTGCTCATAGCATCGTACAGGATAACAGGCTTTCCGTGGCTGGGAGCCTCGCTGAGCCTTACGTTACGGTTGATTATGGTCTCGAATACCATTGCCCCGAAATGTCTTCTCACATCCTCTGCCACCTGGTTGGCCAGCCTTAGCCTGGAATCGAACATAGTCAGCAGGAAGCCTTCTATGGTAAGGTCTGGATTCAGCTCGATCTGGGTGAGCTTGATGGTGTTGAGAAGTTTTCCAAGGCCCTCCAGCGCAAAGAATTCGCTCTGGATAGGAATGATCACGGAATCCGAAGCCACCAGGGCGTTTATCGTCACCGTAGCCAGTGACGGGGCGCAGTCTATGATTATATAATCGAACTTGTCCCTTATGTGTGCGATGGAGTTTTTCAGGACATTGGCCCTGTCTTCCTGAGACTCTATTTCTTCAACCAGTTCTATCTCCGCTCCAGCAAGGTTGATGTGGGACGGAGCCACATAGAGGTTCTTGATCTCGGTTTCCAGCAGGATTTCCTCAATCTGGCGGGTTCCAATCAGAACTTCGTATATGGTCTTCTTGTCTGTCGAGTTAGGGTTGAAATTCAGTCCAGAGGTGGCATTGGCCTGAGGATCCGCATCTATCAGCAGCGTCTTTTTCTCCAGCACAGCCAGCGATGCAGCCAGGTTTATGGCAGTTGTGGTTTTGCCCACTCCGCCCTTCTGATTCGCTATTGAAATTACTTTACCCATATCATTTCATCATAACCCAACAAAAATAGCAAAAAAACAGATTCTTTGTTATCCTTGATCAACCACTGTACTACATCATTACCTTTCTGGATTACTTTTCCTCCTTCCACATATCTCTTTTTGAATCATATGACCACATTCTTCCTGAATCGTCAAAAAATGCAATAATGTAACTAGTATCTTCTTCAATGCTTGTATAATAAATATCTAATATCTTATGACCTTTTTGAGAGTAATAATTGATATCCCAAAGTGAGAAAGGATAATTGCCATGTTCTAATTTATATTTTTCAATTACTTGAATCAGACTATCTACCTTTTCTTTATAATTGTTTTTTTGTTTACTGAACGTAATGGTGTTTAACTCTGAACAGTTTAGTATTAACACTATTATTAGTACAATAAGTGCAAATGAACTTAAGATTATTGTTGTTTTTTTTTGTAATAATGTCATAAATTATGATTCTTCTGGAAGTTGATGTTGAGGTATTATAGTCTTATTGGGTTCAGAGTCTGATGTTTCATCTGAAGACTCTGGCAAGGAATAATAGTTTGGTGCTTTAAATGGAGACACTTCTCCCTGCCTGACGAAGTTCCACGCATCTGTCTGGGGTAGGGAGATGTCATCGTAGAATTTGAATGAGGACTGGGCTAATAAATGAGAACTGCCTGACAGTGTGAAAAATAAAAGTAGAAATAGAAGTTTGTTTTTCATAGACAGTTTTTGATTATTGTAATTCTATTGCATAAAGTTAGATGATTGTTAGTGAATATGCAAAGAGGTTTGGGAATTATCCTGCCGGTTTTATTATTTTTGTACCCGTTATGGCTACGGAAAGCTGGATGGTGATAGTGAACCCCAAGGCGGGAAGCGGGCGCGGGCTCAAGGACTGGCCCGTGATTTCTAATCTTATGTACAACAGCGGGTTGAAGTTTACCTGCGTGTTTACAGAGCATAAATTCCATGCCATAGAGCTTACCGTAAATGCCATTAATAAGGGTTACAGGCACATTGTGGCGGTGGGCGGAGACGGCACGATCCACGAGGTGGTGAACGGAATCTTCATCCAGAAGGCCGTTCCGACCACGGACATTTTCCTGGCTGTGATTCCTACCGGTACCGGAAACGACTGGATCAGGATGTACGGAATCTCAACCACTTATTCCGAGGCAGTGGAGGCGCTTGTGCAGAAAAGGACTGTGCTTCAGGATGTGGGCAAGGTGGAGTTCTTCGAGACAAGGGTTCCTCACGTAAGGTATATGGCAAATGTGGCTGGTCTGGGCTTTGATGCCGTAGTAAACCTCAAGTACAACAATCTCAAAGACCAGGGCAAATATGGCAAGGGGCTTTATCTGAGAAGCACTTTCAACACGCTTCTGGGTTATAAGAACAACCATTTCGACATCATTGCAGACGGAGAGACTTTCTACAGCGGACAGGTCTTCTCAGGTGCGGTCGGTATCGGAAGGTTCAATGGAGGCGGTATGCAGCAGACGCCGAATGCCGCCATTGATGACGGCCTGCTCGACCTTACGGTCATAACCGATATGTCCAAGCTTAAGGTTATGAGGAAGTTCAAGCTGCTGTTCTCAGGCAAGATATACAGCCTGCCGGAGGTACTTTTCAAGCAGTGCCGCACCATAGAGATCCATACGGAGCCGGAAACCAGGATAGAGATAGACGGAGAGGCCGTGGGCACTTCTCCTTTCAAGTTCGCCCTTGTTCCAAAGAGCATCAAGGTTGTTGTAGGTTCTTCCTATAAGATGTAGTTATACAGGATCCACGTCAATTATTGTCTGGACGGGGAGTTTCATCAGAGATATCACTTTATTCAGGGCATCCTTGTTGGCCTGCAGTCGGTTGTCTTTGGCAAACTTGATGCTGAAGCACAGCTGATACTCGTCCCTTAGCTTTTCCATCCTCGGGGCAAACGGGCCGCTTACCTCCATCGCGGAGAAAGACCTTGTGTTCTTGAGCACGTGGGAAAGCGAGTTTGCCGCGGATTCAAGTTTGTGATAGTTCTTGTTCCTCAGAATCACGTTCACGAGCCTTACGAAAGGAGGGAAGCAGTACATGCTCCTTTCCGCCATCATGTCTCCGTTAGGTCTTTCTTCCGAGTTTGCTACATTATGTGCCCCGGTTTCATATTCCCAGCTCAGCCGGTCGGCCATCTCCTTTATGTTGTTTATGACAGGATGGTTTTTCTGATTGGTCTGGATTACCAGATGGCCCCTGGAATTTCTCCTTCCGCTTCTGCCAAGAAGCTGGACAAATAGCTGCATAGCCTTCTCATCTGAGCGGAAATCTTGCTGGGAAAGAATAGTATCCGCCTGGATTACAGCTACAAGCGCAAGGTTCTCAAAGTCGAAGCCTTTACTTGTCATCTGGGTTCCGACGAGTATATCCGTGTTGCCTTTCTCAAAGTCCGAAAGCACTTTTTCCGCCTCTTTCTTGCTTTTGGCTATGTCCGCGTCGTAACGGGCGATCCGGGCCTGAGGGAACAGTTCCCTGAGTTCTTCCTCGATCTTTTCCGTTCCGGCCCCGCGGCATTCCAGAGCCTGTTTTCCGCAGGAAGGGCAGACTGGGGAGAACGGTGCCTTGTGCTCGCACCAGTGGCACCTGAGCGTGTTGTCGTAGCGGTGATAGCTCAGCGGAACGTTGCAGTGAGGGCACTTTACAATCTCTCCGCACTCGGCGCACTGCACCACAGGAGCGTATGACCTTATGTTTCTGAATACCAGAACCTGTTTTTTCTCCGCGATGGTTTTCTCTATGAGGTTGATCAGCTGCTGTGAGAAACTGCCCTTCATCTGGCGGCTCTTCCTTGTCCAGATAGTGTCTATCACCGTAACCTCCGGAGGAGGGGACTGGAAGTATTTCTCCGGCAGGAGAACCCTTGAGAATTTCCTTGTGTAGCAGTTGTAAAGGCTCTCAAAAGAAGGTGTTGCACTTCCGAGAATAACCTTTGCTGAATGCATCTGGGCAAGCAGCAAGGCGGCATCCCGGCCATTGTATCTCGGTGCGGGATCTTCCTGCTTGAAACTCTGGTCATGTTCCTCGTCGATTACCACCAGCCCCAGGTTTTCCATCGGCAGGAATATGGAACTGCGGGTGCCCAGAACCACAACAGGCTTCCTCGGGCACTGCCCGTTTCCTTTGAAGACGAGGACATCGCGGATGAGCTTCTTGCCGGCCTGGGTTACTCCGGAATGGAATATCAGAAGTCTTTCCCCGTAATGCTTCTTGAGTCTGGAATGCAGATGATTCCCCATCGCGATTTCAGGCACAAGGTACAGGGCATCCTTTCCTTCTTTGAGGTACTTGTCGATGAGCTTGATGTAGATTTCCGTCTTGCCGCTTCCGGTCACCCCTTCCAGCAACACCGTCCTCTTTTCCATCAAGATCTCATCCAAGGCTTTCTGTTGTGCGGAAGACAGGGATATTTCTTCAAATCCATCTTCCACCTTGGCGAGAACGTCCTCCGGCTTTTTATGGGAGGACACCTCCTGTTGTCTTACGCTGAGGATAGGGTATGCTGCCTTGAAAACTTCACCGCTGGTGCACAGATAATATCTTGCGACAGCATCCCAGAAACTGATTTCCGAAAGGGAGACAGGAGTCCTTTCTATCTGTTTCCCGATGGACTTTATCTCCACGCTCCTGCTTTTCTGAGGCAATCCGCTCCACGGGACGGTCCTTCTGACGACTCCCTGAAAGGATCTTCCCCCAAAATCCACATCCACCCAGCTTCCAGCGGAGATTCCTTGCATATCGGAGGTTACTCCATAGAATATCTCCTCCCCGAATTTAATCGGGAGTATCACGGAAGCATAAAAAACAAATTGCCCATCCATACTTGCAAAAATAAAAATAATCTCTATATTTGCACTCCCAAACCGATGGTGTCATAGCTCAGTTGGTAGAGCAAAGGACTGAAAATCCTTGTGTCCCTGGTTCGATTCCCGGTGACACCACAAAATTAAAGGCCGATTTCTCGGCCTTTTTTTTGTTGGGTAAACTCACTTTACTTCACTTTGATGAAACCGTAGTCGTCGTAACGCGGCTCGTCCTCATTCTCCTCCTCGTCCTCATTCTCTTCCAGTCCCAAAAGCTTCTCGAAGTCAAGAGAGAGCACTGTTTTGACAATTTTCATGTAATTGTCTCCAACCTCTTCATAATAGCCGTCGACACTTGTCTTTTCCAAAACTATAGGTATGCCATTCCCCTTGTCTGCAAGTTCCGTCATTTCCACGACATATATTAATCTTTGGGGATCTGCTTTTTCCATCAACTGTTCTATTTCTTCCTTTGTAAGGATTCGTGGATTATAAAGTCTTTCCAGGAAAGGAATTCCGTCAATGCGGTAGGCAGAACGGAAAACATACAGGTCCTTTAAGTCCTCATTTTTGTCAGAGAATGATTTATCCCAGCATACCAGCTGGCCATAATAATACATCTGATTTGTCGAGTAACTGAAGACGCTGTCTACTTTGGTATATAAGGAATCAGCCTCGTAGTCAAAGGCACCGAAGAAGAAAAGATCATTGAAATCTGCTACGGTGTTCCACATTATGGCACTGGTGTCCTGCATTTGGGAGAATCGGTTTTTCCATTCTTCCCTTGAAAGTTTTTCGGTTACGAAAGAACTGTTTGCCAGAGTGTCCGCAACATAGTCTAAGTTCTTTATTGCTCTGGAAATAAGAGTGTCCACATAACCAATGCCAGCCATATCACCATTGTAGTCTACAACTATTTCGATCGGGTATCCATCTCCGAGAAGAGATGTGCTGCCCATGTATTCCGGATTATTTGCCTCGGGACCGAACTTTTTATAGTTATCCTGAACAACGCTTAAACGTATGAAATGATTTTCATTGTCGTTTTCAAGAACTTCAATTGAAATGTCCTTGGAATAAGCACAAGTTATAATGGTATCCTTCCAGATTTTTGCTCTCTGGTAAACGAAATTGAATGGAAGGATATCTCCCTTGGATAGCCCCTCAAGGTAATTTACATAAAGGGTATCATGGCTCTGGGCCGGAGTGTCCTGAGCCTTGGCAGGATTGCTGAAAACCAGAAGGATGGAAGTCAGGATTGCAATGATTAATGATTTCATTCCGTAAGATTTTTGTAGGGATTATTCAAATCTTTCCTTTATAGGTGAATTGTCAAGAATGTTCAGGTAGAACTCCCTGACCTTGTTCCATTCATAGTAAGGGAACTTGTCGGTTTCAACCGGGAGGGTGGCTTCGTGTTCGTTGAGGAGAACCTTCACCAGAACCGGAGAGCCTTTCTTGCCGTAGAATACGAACTGGAGGTTACCGGCTTTCGGAATGTAATGCTCCATGTTCCAGACATTTGCAACATTGTCGTTGTTTGGCTCATAGACTCCCGCACCGTCTATGTCCATCAGGGAGCACAGAGGCATGAGGTTGGAGTCGTGCCCGAAACGAAGGGTTGCGCCGGCGCTCTTCTTTCCGTCAGTTCCGGCCTCGGCAATGGCCTTGTCTGCGGTCTGGATGATATTCTTCAGAAGATAGGTCTGGCGGAAAGGGGTAACCTTCTGTCCCATGTCGCAGAAGCCGGCGTACCTGTAGGAACCCAGGTTGCGGTAAAGGTTGAGCTGGTGCATGTCCTGCAGGGTTACCACATCCATCAGGCTGACATCCAGGTCTGTATTAGGCAGGCTGATGGCCAGTTCTGTAACATCGTAGAACAAACTGGAGGCTGTGTATTTGTCTGTGAAACAAGACTCGTCCTTTACCAGGGACTTAACCAGGCGGTCCGGGGTGAATACCTTCTTGCGGTACTCTCTCAGGATTTCAGAATTCTTCGGGTCTGAGGTAATCTTGTGGAAGAATTTGTCAGGGTCCTGGTTGTTCATATAGTACATGTCGTGCTCCGAGGCGTCGTTGGTGATCCTGAGCTTAGGATTGAGTTCCTTGAGCCTCAGGCAGAAAGATTCCATGCTGAGGATGCAGCGGATTATGACTGTGGACTTTGCGTCAACCCTGGCATCTCCCTTGAAAACCTGTGGGAAGTTCCTGAACATCCTGACGGAAATCTGGCGGTGCTGCTCCGCTCCCAGGCGGGTAAGCTCCCCGAAGCGTCCGCGGGCAGCTTCTTCTACCTTCTAAAGTATTGAAAGCACGTCTTCTCCAAGTGGGGTGAGCGCTCCTGCCTGCTTTGCCTTCTTGAGGAAAGCAACAGGATCTTTGTAAGTTGAAGTGCTTATAAGCCAGCGTGAACCGTGCCTGCCGTAGTGGCTGATGTAGAACGGCCTGTAGCCCTTCGGAGCTTTGGTCAGATGCGGGATTGAGGCCGGGTTCTGGTCCTGGACGGGATATGGCTGATAGTCGGAAAGCACCATGCTCGGGTTGGCCTGAACCTGCTCCCAGTCAGGCACTGAATAAACCGGGCTGGTCTGAGGACCTGTGTACGGCTGGGCCTTCAGGCTCAGCGATGCTACCAAAACCAGCGCAGCTGCTGCAAACAATCTTTTCATATATAAATCTGACTTAAATCGTGAGTTTTTCGCCTTCGCTCTTGGCGATTACCACTGCTCCGCAGGCGTCTCCGTAAGAGTTGGTGGCGGTTCTAGGCATATCGCAAAGCTGGTCTATTGCAAGAACCAGGCCCATTGCTTCCAGAGGCAGTCCGGCAACGCTCAGGGCGATGCTCAGCATCACGAATCCGGCCATAGGTATGCCGGCAGTTCCGATGGCGGAAAGCATAACGGTTCCCAGGACTATCAGCTGCTGGGTGATGCTCATGTCTATGCCGTAGACCTGTGCAATGAACAGCACGGTAACTCCCTCGTACAGGGCCGTTCCGTTCATGTTGATGGTGGCTCCCAGAGGCAGCACGAAGCTGGTTATCTTGTTGGAGATGCCGCACTTGGTCTCGCTGTCACGCATAGATATAGGAAGGGCCGCTCCGGAAGAGCAGGTGGAGAATGCGGTAAGGATAGCCGTGCTCATCTTCTTCATATGGCGGTAAGGATGCTCTCTTCCGAGGAAGAAGACTCCCGCAGGAAGCACTCCGAAGAACTGGATGAGCATTCCGGCCCAAACGACCAGAAGGTAGATACCCAGGGAACTGATAAGGTCGAGTATGGAGTTTCCGGCGTTGATCTGCTTAGCAAGCATGTTGCTCACGATGGCAAACACTCCGTAAGGAGCCAGCTTGATCACGAACATCGTGATCTTCATTATGACATCGTTGATGGCGTTGCAGATGTCCAGCAGGGTGTTCTTGGTCTTTTCTCCGCTTCGGGTGATGAAGAATCCGAAGATTATCGCGAAGAAAATCACAGGCAGGATGTTGCCCGCACTCATCTCCTTGAAGATATTGTCCGGCACTATGTGGATTATCTGGTCCATGAAGGATGTCTGGCTTTTGCCCACCGTGGAAAGGTCCACGTTCTCAGGCATAGGCAGGTTGGCTCCCACTCCCGGCTTGATGATGTTCACCAGCACAAGGCCGATTGCAATTGCTATGGCCGTGGTGCCCAGATAGTAGAGCAGGGTCTTTCCTGCAATCCTTCCCAGGTCCTTGGAAGAGTTTATGCTGGCCACTCCCACAACCAGAGACGTGAATACCAGAGGGATGATGATCATCTTCAGGGCCCTGAGGAATATCTGTCCGGCCCAATCTATGTATCCTGCATATTGCGGCAGAAGTATTCCGAAAACGGCACCCAGAAGAAGTCCGATCAGTATCTGCCAAGGCAAGGCAATCTTTATTTTTTTCATCGGCGATTAATATAATTCAACACCATATAGTTCTCTTACGCAGCCGTCTGCAAGGGCGTCTAGGCTGCTGATGTGCATCTTCGGGTCCAGCCCGGTGGCGGCATAGGCGATAGGAATCTCGGTGCAGGCTCCCACTATCGGCTGCTCCTTGATTTTCCACAGGCCTTCTATGATAGGGCGGAACTTCTTTCCGGCTTCCTCTATCTTTCCGGCCTTGACAAGGTCCGTGACGTCGTGGATGTCCACCTGAGTCTGGTAGTCCGCTATGTCGAAGTTATAGCCGCTGTCTTTGGCGTGCCTCTGGTACAGGCCGGTCTTCATCGTTCCCAGGGTGGCCGTCAGCCAAGCCCCGGAAGGGGAGACCTTGCTCACCTTGCGGATGGTCTCGTCTATGATATGTATGACGGGTTTTGAAAGCTCGCTGCGGAACTCGTCTATGAAATAATGGGCCGTGTTGCAGGTTACGCACAGGTAGTCCGCCCCCCATTTGATCAGGGTGTCAAGCCCTTCCCTCAGATAACGCCTAGGGTCAGGGCCTTTGCCCAGCAGATAGGTGGTACGGTCCGGGGTTTCGGTATATTCGTAAACAATCATTCTCGGATGCTCCTGATCGCATTCTGCAGGGTCTTTCTTTGCCAGCAGCATAAGAAAATCAGCTGTAGCGGCGGGGCCCATACCGCCCAATACTCCAAGTGTCATGTCTGTTTTCATTTTTTTAATGATTCAATCGTACAAATTTACTTAAAAATAGAATCCGTTATAGCTTTCAATTATTTTATCTTTGCAGCCGCAAATCATGAGAAAATTCAGGGGCCTTCTGCTGGCGATGCTTGCCAGCGCTACGTTCGGTTTCATACCGCTGTTTTCCATACCGCTGCTAAAGAGCGGGATGGAGCTGGACAGCGTGTGCTTCTACCGTTTTGCCCTTGCGTCTTTCTTCATGTGGATAATCTGCAAGGTCAAGGGAGTGAGCCTCAAATGCAGCGGAAAGGAGATTCTTGCAATGGGATTGCTGTCTATATTCTATGCAGCCACAAGTTTCTTCTTGACAGCATCTTACAAGTATATCTCCAGCGGTACGGCAACCACCATACATTTCTTCTATCCGGTAGTGGTGGCCCTGGCGATGATCCTGCTTTTCGGGGAGAAGGTTTCCGTCTGGAAGATAATCGCGATAGTTGCAGGAATCGCGGGAGTTTTCTTTTTGAGCGGGGGAATAACAGGAGAGAAGATATCGCTGACAGGCCTGATCCTGGTGCTGGTTACTGTCATAACATATCCTACGTATGTGGTGGGGGTTAACCAGACTCCCGTGGTGATGAGGATGAACGGGATGAAGCAGACTTTCCTGGTCCTGTTTTTCTCGGCGATAATCTTTTTTGTGAACGTGCTGGTCAAGGGAGCGCATTTTTCTCCGCTGTCAACCTCCTACCAGTGGGAATATGCCATCGCCCTGGCAATCATCCCGACTCTGGTGAGCGACTTTGCCCTTATCTACGCCATCCAGATGGCAGGGTCTACGATTACTGCAATCCTTGGCTGCATGGAACCTCTGGTGGCGGTGATTTGCGGAGTGATTTTCTTCGGGGAGACATTCACGGCTAATTCCCTTGCCGGAATGCTGCTGGTATTTGCTGCCGTCTTCATCATTATCCTCTGCTCCCGTCCTCGTAAACAATGATTTTTCTTACATTTGTCCTATTAAAGAAATCTTGTAACAATAATCACCGATATGAAAAGTTTGAAAGGTACAAAGACCGAAAAGAACCTGCTCTGCGCATTTGCAGGCGAGAGCCAGGCCAGAAACCGCTACACTTTCTTTGCAAGTGCCGCTAAGAAAGAGGGTTATGAGCAGATAAGCGCATTTTTCACCGAGACCGCGGACAACGAGAAGGAGCACGCCAAGAAGTTCTTCAAGTTCCTTGAGGGCGGAATGGTGGAGATCACTGCATCTTTCCCTGCAGGAGTCATTGGCTCTACAGCCGACAACCTGAAGGCAGCCGCTGACGGAGAACTCGAGGAATGGAAGGTTGCATATCCGGAGTTCGCCAGGATCGCAAAGGAAGAGGGCTTCCCTGAGATAGCAAAATGCTTCAAGGAGATAGCCGTCGCCGAGAAGGCTCATGAGAAGAGATATCGCGCCCTTCTGAAGAATCTCAAGAGCGGAAAGGTATTCGAAAAGGACGAGGTTGTTGTATGGAAGTGCCGCAACTGCGGATATGTATTCCGCGGAAAGAACGCTCCTAAGGAGTGCCCTGCCTGCAAGCATCCTCAGTCATACTTTGAGGTAAAGTGTGAGAATTACTAAAAACAGTACCGTTTGAAAGAAGATTCCCAGGGAAAGCCATCTGCCGGTTTTGGCAGGCGGCTTTCCTCTTGTGTTAAAGACTCCATACCTGGGGCCCTGAAGACTATGTGGTGGGTGATAAGGATCACCGCCATAGTCTCTGTCATCATATATATTCTCAGGTTGACCGGGGTCCTGCCGATTCTGGGACGGAGCCTTGAGCCGGTGATGAGTTTCATCGGTCTGCCCGGAGAAGCCTCCCTGGCTTATGTAAGCGGTTATTTCGTAAATGTCTACTCGGCGATAGCAGCCAGCGCATCCCTGAACCTTTCTGCCCGCAGCGTGACCATTCTGGCGGTGCTGGTCCTTTGTTCCCACAATATGATCGTGGAGACGGCGGTTCAGAAGAAAACCGGGTCTTCCCCCCTGTGGATAGTGCTGGAGAGGACTTTCGGAGGGCTGTTTCTAGCCTTTGTGCTTAACAGGATACTTCCTGCTGAGGAGCAGGGGAGAATAGGGACGGTGGTTAACGAGCAGATCACCCTGGCTTCCAGCATCGGGCCCTGGGCTCTCTCGCTTCTGAAGCTCTGTCTGAAAATGAGTGTGCTGATTCTTCTTTTGTCAATCATTCAGCAGATTCTGAACGAGTTCGGCATAATGAAGGTCCTGACGGACATCATTCGCTGGCCGCTTAAGCTTTTCGGCCTTCCGTCAGATACTTCCTTCCTCTGGATTGTGGCCAACACCCTTGGCCTGGCATACGGAGCAGCCGTAATGTTCCAGGAGAAGGAAAAGGGAAGGATATCGCAGAGAGACATACAGCTTCTCAACACCCACATCTGTATATCCCACAGCAATATTGAGGATCTTGTACTGTTTGTTTCGGTCGGCGGTATCTGGTGGGTAATACTCCTTTCAAGGTGGGCTCTGTCTCTGCTTCTGGTCTGGATACAGAGACTTGTTTTTCATATTCGCGACAGATTTACTAAATTTGCGGGCTAACTATACTTGTATCATTTTATGGAGAGAATCAGGGTTCTGATTGCCGGAAGCGGTCCGGCCGGTTACACTGCTGCGATTTATGCCGCAAGGGCTAATTTGTCACCGGTCATTTACAGCGGAATGGAACTTGGCGGGCAGCTTACGACCACTACTGTCGTGGAGAACTTTCCGGGTTTCCCGGAGGGTGTGGACGGAACTGTCCTTGTGGATAATATGAGAAGGCAGGCCGAAAGACTGGGTACGGAGATCCGTACCGGTACAATTACTTCCTGCGACCTTTCCTCCCGTCCTTTCAAGCTGACGGTGGATTCAAGCGTGGAAGTTGAGGCAGATTCCCTGATTATCGCCACCGGAGCCAGCGCCAAGTATCTCGGTATTCCAGGAGAACAGGAGTTCAGGGGAAGCGGCGTGAGTGCCTGCGCCACCTGCGACGGATTCTTCTACCGCAAGCAGGACGTGGCTGTCATCGGAGGCGGGGATACCGCCTGCGAAGAGGCTGTGTACCTGTCTGGTATGTGCAAAAAGGTGTATATGATAATCCGCCGCGACCAGATGAGGGCTTCAAAGGCGATGCAAGGGAAAGTGGCCTCCAGAGAGAACATAGAAGTCTTGTGGAACAGTCTTCCAAAAGAGGTTGTCGGAGACCTTAAAGGCGTAAATGGCATAAAGATTGAAGACAAGATTACCGGAGCAGAGAGGACAGTGCCTGTGTCCGGAGTCTTTCTTGCAGTCGGCCATCACCCTAACTCAGAGGTTTTCGCCCCTTGGATAAAGACAGACAAGGAAGGTTACATACAGACACTTCCGGATTCTCCTAATACCAATGTCGAAGGCGTATTTGCCGCCGGAGACGTTGCTGATGTGCATTATAAACAGGCTATTACGGCTGCTGCTTCCGGATGCCGGGCTGCTATTGAGGCGGACCGCTTCCTGCAGGGCCAATAACGTGATATGAAGATGAGAAAAATAAAAGTTACCACCATTGCCCTGATAGTTCTGACGACCCTTTCCGGTTGCAAGAGTTATTATGAGTCCCTGTTCAGAACCCAGGATCTGGATGAGAGATTCAGGGGAGCAATGTATTATTACGGAAACGGCAAGTACCGCAAGGCCGCGTCTTTGTTCGAGAGTATGATTTTCCTGAGCCAGGGAACGGATAAGGAAGACAGCGTCCAGTTCTACAACGGTATGAGCAATTACCGCTACGGAGACTATATCACTGCCGAGCAGAACTTCAACAAATTCCTCGAGGTCTTTCCTAGAAGCGCTATGGCAGAAGAGGCCAAATTCTTGAGGATCAAGTGTCTGTACGAGGGAACATACAGATGGGAGCTGGACCAGGTTCCAACCCAGAAGGCTATGGCTACCATTGCCGAGTTCATGTACGACAATCCTCAGAGCGAGTATTTCGACGTGTGCAAGGCTATGCTGGACGAGTTCAACGAGAGGCTTGACAGAAAGGCATACGAAAGCGCCAAGCTCTACTACACGATGAAGGACTACAAGTCTTCCCACTATGCACTTAGGACTGTCCTCCGGGACAATTCAGATAACCGCTATCGCGAGGAAATCCTTTACTATACTGCAATGTCATCCTATAAATATGCTTTCAACAGTATCAAGGAAAAGCAGAAAGAAAGGTATATGACGTTCATCGACGACTATTACAACTTCATCGGGGAATTCCCGAGGGTTAGTGAGCGCAAGGAACTCGACCAGCTCTTCATCAGGGCTCAGAAAGTTGTCGGTCTCAAGGCCGGACTGGATTCCGCCCAGGTTGCGGCAGCTGCCCAGTTGGCAAAGGAAGATGCCGTTGCTACAAAGTCTTCCAAGAACATCAGGGCAGACAAGAAGAACACCAGGAAGGCGATCAGGGAAGCCAAGAAGGCTGTTCGCGAAGCTGAAAGCCGCAGTGCCGTTGCAAGGAAGGTGAACGAGGAGACTTCCGGCACCCAGCGCCAGAACGAAAGGCGCAAGGCCCGTAAGGAAAGGGAGGAGGCTCTGAAGATTTATGAGCAGGCCAAGGCTAAGGCCAAAGAAAAGGCAGAAGAAGAAAAGAAAAAATAATAATCTGAAACAGAATATATTACAATATGGAAGAGAAGAAATCAACAAAGGTTCCAGACAATACCGTGACAAGAGACGTCATCAAGCTCAGCGAACCTACCGGAAACATCTACGAGTCTGTAGTAATCATTGCAAAGAGGGCTAACCAGATAGCTGCCGAGCTCAAGAAGGAGCTCAGCGACAAGCTTGAGGAGTTTTCACAGAGCAATGTTGCAGACACTCTGGAGGAGACCTACGAAAACCGCGAGCAGATAGAAATATCACGTCACTACGAGAAACTCCCTAAGCCTACCCTTACGGCTGTCAAGGAGTTCCAGGATGGAGAAATTTACTGGCGCAAGATAGAGTCTTAGTGCTTAGGAGGCTGACCATACAGAACTATGCTCTCATAGAGAGCCTTGACATCGAGTTTCCTGACGGTCTGGTGATTATGACAGGAGAGACAGGTGCCGGCAAGTCCGTCTTGCTTGGCGCCGTTTCTCTTTTATCGGGAGAGCGTGCGGATAAGGCTATTCTCCGCGATGAGGGCCGAAGCTGTGTGGTCGAAGGAGTTTTTGACATTGAGGGGAAAGAGAAGATCCTGCGACGTGTAATATCCGGAGGAATGCGGTCACGCTATTTTGTGGACGACTGTCCGGTAAGCTCCTCCGAAATGGAAGAGGAAGCTTCCCGTCTTGTGGATATTCACGGCCAGAGGGACAATCTCCTGCTTGCTGACAGGCAGTGGCAGCTAGACCTTATAGACGGATATTGCGGCAATGAGTCTCTTGTCCGCAAATACAAGACTGAATACGAGGCCGTGAGAGACCTTGAAAAAGACTTGGCGGAAGTTGAGAAGCAGATTGCCGAGGCAGAAAAGGATACATCAGGTAAGCTCTCGGACTTGAAAAAACTCAGGGACGCATCCCTTAAGGAGGGAGAATCGGAGGCTTTGGAAAACGAGCTTTCCCTGCTGGAAAACGCGGAGAGCCTCAAGGAGAATTCTTCACAGGCAGCTACCTTGCTGGACGGGGAAGATGGTTCCGTGATACATAATCTGAGGGAGGCTGAAAGGTGCGTGGAAAAATGCTCTTCCTATGCCCCGGCTCTGGAAGATCTCAGGCGCCGGCTTGAAAGCTGCCGTATAGAATGCAAAGACATATCTTCTGATATAGAGGCCTTTGCTGAAGGCATTGCCGCATCTCCCGCAAGACGTTCCCAGATTGAGGAAAGGCTGGGAGACCTCTACTCCCTGATGAAAAGATTCGGTGTGAAGGATGAGGCCGCACTCATCTCCCTGAGGGATGAACTCTCCAGGACGGCTATTGGAACAGAAGACCTTACGGACAGGAAAAACGAGATACTTCTATCTCTTTCCCGCTGCAGGAACAATAGAGGAAAACTATCAGCCGAGCTTTCAGAAAAAAGAAAGAAAGGTGCTGCAAGGATGGAGAAAGTTTTGCTGGGAATGATTAAGGATATGGAAATGCCTTCCGCCAGCCTTTCCGTAGATATGGAGACTTCGGAAGAGTTCTCTCCTTCAGGGCAGGACAGGGTTCAGATACTTTTCTCCGCCAACCCTAAGGAAAAACTGGTTCCCCTGGAAAAGGTTGCCAGTGGAGGCGAACTTTCACGAATAATGCTGTGCATCAAGAGCCTGATGGCATCCTTCAGGAAAATGCCTACGATGTTTTTCGATGAAATAGATGTAGGTGTGAGCGGAAGCGTAGCGGACAAGATGGGACGCCAGATTGTGAAGATGGGGCAGATTATGCAGGTGTTTTCCATAACCCATCTGCCGCAAGTGGCATCCAAGGGGAATGCCCATCTTCTGGTTTACAAGGAGGCTGACAGGGACGGGCGCTCTACCATCCGCCTGAGATATCTCAAAGGACGGGAGAGGGTAATGGAGATAGCGCGCCTTCTGAGCGGGGAAAAGACTACACCTGAGGCGGTTGCAAACGCCGAAGTGCTTTTGGAAACAAATAAATAAAATTCAGATATTATGAGATTAATTATCCAGAAGTCGTATGCAGATATGTCCAAATGGGCTGCATCGCTGATTCTTAAAAGGATTACAGACTTCAATCCTACCCGGGAACGTCCTTTCGTGCTTGGACTTCCTACCGGATCCACTCCAATAGGCACCTACAAGGAGCTGGTGAACTTCTACAGGGAAGGCAAGATTTCCTTCGAGAACGTGGTTACTTTCAATATGGATGAGTATGTCGGAATACCGGAAGACCATCCTGAAAGCTACCATACTTTCATGAGGGAGAATTTCTTCCGCCATATCGACATTCCTGAGGAAAATATCAACATTCTTGACGGCAACGCCAAAGACCTTCTGGCTGAATGTGCCCGCTATGAAAACAAGATCAAGTCATATGGCGGAATACATCTGTTCATGGGAGGAATAGGTCCTGACGGTCATATAGCTTTCAATGAGCCTGGCTCATCCCTGACCAGCCGTACTCGCCTGAAATGTTTGACAACAGACACTATCATCGCCAACTCAAGGTTCTTCAACCACGATATCAGCCTGGTGCCTAAGACAGCTCTTACGGTTGGAGTGGGAACGATTATGGATGCCGAGGAGGTTTTGATATTGGTCAACGGCCATAACAAGGCAAGGGCTCTCCGCCACGCCATCGAGGAGGGTATAAGCCAGATGTGGACCGTTTCCATTCTCCAGATGCACAAGAAGGGAATAATCGTGTGCGACGATGCCGCTACCGTTGAACTCAAGGTAGGCACCGTAAACTATTTCAAGGATATAGAAAAGGGAGAATTCTAGCGCGACGTAATGGTGTAGTCAGGATTGAAAGATACCTGGGTAGCCGCCGTGTTGAACCATCCTCCTCCAGGATATTTGACGAACTTGAATTTCTGCTGCAGCATATTATGTTGCAGCAGATTGTTTTCCATATACTCTGTAGCCGTGGCATTGAATGGATTCTCCGCATATTCCCTCATTCCCAGAACGGAATTGCGGCAGAACAGGTAGACGATGTCGAATCCGCTGAAAGCATTGGCGCTCGGTTCCCTGTTGTAGAGGGAGCGGTAGCGGCGGATGAACTGCTTTACCTCGTTCCTGTCCAGGTCCACGTTGTAAGGCATGCAGAGCTGGAGGTTATACTTGAAGTAAAGGTTCATGTCCAGAGTCTCGAAACCCTTCCACCTGGAATTGGCGAACAGAACAACCTTCTCCGGAGGTATCATCTTGATGTCCAGGTTCCTGAGAGCTTCTGCGGCGTATGACTCGGCGGTGGTCAGGATAACCACTACGTTCTCCCTGTCCCTTCTCATATAGGACAGAGCTCCTATACCTCCCGCGTTATCTACATATATGCCCCTTTCTTCAAGGGCGGTCTTTAGCATATCACCCAGAGGACCCATCGACGATTCAGAATTGTAAACCAGTATCACGTTAGGGTTCTGGCAGGTGCGGTATTTCTCAGCGATCATTTCAGCCATAGCCTCAGCCTGTCTCTTTTTTGAAAGGGCTGCCTGGAAAAGATATGGACTCTCTTCCAGAAGCGAGTCTGCGGCTGCGTCCAGAGGTGAAATCACAGGTATCCTGAGCCGGTTGGCAACTGGCATGAATTCCTTGAGGGCATCGTAACGGATAGGGCCGATGATCATGTCGGATTCTTCTATCTTATCGCTCTCGGCGATTGAAGTCAGGTTATCCGAAGCATAGTCTATGACATTGAGGTGGATGTTTCCACCGTCGCGCTTGATCTGCTCCAGTGCCATCAGGGCTCCGCTGTAGAAGTCCATGTAATTTGCGTTTGCCTTGCCTTCGGAATTCAGGGGAAGGAGAAGTGTGATGGTCCTGGTCTTTGTCTTGTCCACAACCGGCATGGTGTAATTGTCATATGTATATTCCGGAGTGGTGGTGGTATCCGTCTCGACCGGTTCAGGGTCGGTTTCAGGATTATCTGTTTTGCCGGAAGGATCCGTTTCAGCGATATAAGGTTCCGTCTTCTGCTTGATAGGAATCTTCAGCTCCATTCCAGTCTTGACTTTCCTCTTCTTCTTTATATTGTTGAATGCAAGGATCTCTTCAGGGGTAACGCCATATTTCTCTGCGATTTCGTCAAGGTCCTCATACCATTTTACCTTGTGGGTCAGGTAATTCTGCGGTTCCTGATTCTGAGGATTTTCCTCAGTGACCGTAACGTCACTCTCTTGTTTCTTTGCCGAATTCAGGGCGCTGACAGGGATGTAGAGCAGCTGGCCTGCCTTAAGACCATCGCTGATTATGGGGTTATGCCTCTGGAGTTCGTCAGAGGTAATGTTGTATGCCTTGCAGATAGAGTAGATGGTTTCTCCCTTTTTGACATTGTGCACATACATCTTCTCTCCCTTGACGCTCACTATCTGGTCTGATATAGTGACTTTCACCTGAGAAAGTGCAAGGGTAGGACACCCTGCCATCATCAGGATAATGGAGGCTGCCAGGGCAAACCGGTGGATCATACTTTTTGCCTTCATAATCTTGCAAGCATATTCTTGATGTTTTCTTCTATCCTTTCAAATACATGGTCGTCGTAAGGCTGCCTGGTGAATTCCTCGGCGGTGACGGCCTCGTAGAGTTCTATGTAACGGTCTGAGATGCCGGCAACTATACTGTCTGTCATTTCCGGAACCTTTTCTCCTGCCCTTCCCTGGAATCCGTTGTCCATCAACCATTCCCTGACGAATTCCTTGGAAAGCTGCTTCTGGGGTTCGCCCTTGTCGAATCTCTCCTGGTATCCTTCCAGATAGAAATACCTGGAAGAGTCAGGGGTGTGGATCTCGTCCATCAGGCAAACCTCTCCGTCCAGCAGTCCGAACTCATACTTTGTATCTACAAGTATCAGGCCTCTCTGGGCTGCTATCTCGGTTCCTCTTTCAAACAGTTTCAGGGCTGCTTCTTCAACTTTGGAGTAGATATCCGCAGGAATCAGGCCTTTGGCTATGATTTCCTCCTTTGAGATATCCTGGTCATGTCCACCGATTTCAGCCTTGGTGGTAGGGGTGATGATGGGGTGGTCAAACTTCTGGTGCTCGCGCATCCCGTCCGGAATGCCCACTCCGCAGATCTGCCTTGCCCCAGCCTTGTAGCTTCTCCAGGAACTTCCTGTAAGATATCCTCTTACGATCATCTCCACCGGAAGAGGCTGGCATTTGTAGCCTACGGTAACCATTGGATCCGGGCAGGCTATCTTCCAGTTGCGTACGATATCCTGGGTAGAATCCAGGAACTTGGCGGCTATCTGGTTGAGAACCTGTCCTTTGTAAGGGATTCCGCGAGGCAGCACAACGTCAAATGCGCTGATGCGGTCCGTTGCCACCATTACCATGTATTTGTCTTTGATAAAGTACACGTCGCGGACCTTTCCTGTATATTTTCCGGTAAGGTCCTTGAAATCGAAATCGGTTCTTACAATGGAATCCATATAGCTATAAGGTGTTTATGAAGTCTTCAAGTTTTTTTGCAAAGGCCTCCCATCCGAGTTCTGCCTTCAGACGGGATATGTTGCGAAGATACTCTTCTTTCCTGTTTTCTGCAAAGTATTTCTCTATGCTTCGGGCCACGTCCTGTGGCGTGAGGCCATCGGTGAGCATTCCGGTTCCGGCCTTGCCCACGCTTTCCACGAGACCTCCCACCGGAGTGGTGACCAAGGGAACGTCGAAATTCCAGGAGATGGAACTGATACCGCTCTGGGTTGCGGAACGGTAAGGAAGCACGCTCAGGTCCGCGGCGCTGAAATAAACTTTCACGTCCCCGTCGGGGATGTATCTGTCGTGGAGGATGAGATTGCCTCTGACAGGAGCAAATCTTTCAGATTCGATGATCTGGCGATATTTCTCAAAGCTGCCGTAGGCTTCTCCGGCAACGATGAGCGTATATGAGCGGTCAAGCAGAGGCAGGGCTTCCAGAAGGATGTCCAGACCCTTGTAATCCCTTATTAATCCGAAGAACAGAAGGACTTTGCGTCCAAGGATCTCCTCATCCGTCCCCTGCATTCCCAGCTGACGGCGGGCCTGGAGAGTATCCATCCTCTCTCCGAAGTTAGAGTAGAGTGGGTGTGGAATCGTGGTGCTTTTGACGTCTGGACAAATCTCCTTGAGTTGTTCCTCCACGGCGTGGCTGAGCGTAACAATCCCGCTCTGCCGTTTAACAAAATATCTGGCGAGCGGGATGTCGAAGAAATGTTTTTCGTGCGGAATAATGTTGTCCGCGATGGCCACCGTGCGGAATTCTCCGCTTTCTCCATAGCCTTGCTTCTGAAGCAGTCTTGCCGTCTTGGCGCAAACTCCTCCAAGAGAAGGGGCGAAGTAGCTCATCCAGTATCTTGTCAGGAGGACATCCGGACGGAAGGCTGCGATGGCTTTGGCGGTGGGCTTGTAAGTCAGAGGATTGGCTGTGTCCAGGATAGCCTGGCTTTCTACCGGCAGAGCAGTGTCTTCCGGGGTTACTTTCTGCGTCTTGCCTGGAAACAGGAAACCGGGATACTGCCTTTTGAAGTTGAACGCCTTTACGGTGTGCTTTTTGGAAAGCTCCTTCAGCAAGTAGGTGTTGAACTGCGATATCCCTCCCCTGAACGGGTAAAAGCAAGAAAGTATAGCAATCCTCATCGGCGGCTACTTTGCCTGTGTTTCCTCTGTCTTGGTTTCGGTTTCAGTCTCGGAGGAAACGGCCTTTTTCTTGTTCTTTATATACTCCTCGTTGAGGCCTTCGATGATGTCGTTGGTGATGTCCAGATTAGGGTCTCCCTGGAATACTCCGGTAAGGATGAGGGCGTATTTCTTCTCTTCGTTGTACTTCTTTACGAAAGTCTCTATGGCATCCATTACCTTGTTCATCATAACAGCGTTTTCCTCCTGGATTTCAGCCTCTTTCTGTGCGCTGAGATTCTGGAGGTCTGCCTGGCGGTTACCAAGTACGCGGTTCTTCTCCTCAGCCTCTGACTGGGTCATGAGTCCCTTCTGTATCTTGTTCTGGAAGTCCTTTATGTCTCTCTCGAAAGCCCTTCCCTTTGCCTGAAGGTCATTCTGGATTTTCTGTACCTTTTCCTCGAGCTCGCTCTTAAGGTCGTTGAACATATCGAACTTGGCCACGATGGAATCCAGCTGGATATAAACTATGCTTCCTGCCTGAGGGGCGGAAGTCTGTCCCTCTGATACGGTAGTGTTGCTTGTTTTCTGGTTGCAGGAAACTGCAAATGCAGCAGCAAGTGCAATGCAAAGAATTGTCTTGATTTTCATATTGATGTATGTTACGTTTTATTGATTTCTGTTAGCAGGGTGCAAATTTAGTAAAAATTACAGCAACTCCCTTCTGTAAGCCCGGATTGTGTTTTCAAGTCCCAGATAAAGGGCATCGCAGATCAGGGCATGGCCGATGGATACTTCCAGCAGGCCAGGAATGGTCCGGGCAAAATACTTGAGGTTGTCCAGGTTCAGGTCGTGGCCGGCATTGAGTCCCAGTCCGCATTCCCCTGCACATACCGCAGCCTTGTAATAAGGTTCGATTGCCTGTTCGCGATTAACGTGATAGTTCCTGGCATAGGCTTCCGTGTAAAGTTCCACGCGGTCGCAGCCGCATTCGGCGGCTCCTTTGATCATATCTTCCACGGGATCGACGAAAATGGATACCCTTATTCCGGCATCCTTGAACATCCGGCAAGTCTTTTTAAGGAAGTCCCGGTTTGAGACGGTATCCCATCCGGCATTGGAAGTGAGAACGTTCTCTGCATCGGGGACAAGTGTTACCTGAGCCGGCAGTACGCTGAGGACCAATTGGTTGAAAGGATCCTTGGGGTTGCCCTCAATATTGAATTCCGTTGTCAGGACGGGTTTCAGGTCAAGTACATCCTGTCTTCTGATGTGCCTTTCGTCCGGTCTTGGGTGGACTGTAATCCCCTGGGCGCCGAACTTCTCGCAGTCCAGGGCGCATTTGAGGACATTCGGCATATTGCCTCCCCTGGCATTTCTCAGGGTGGCTATTTTGTTTATGTTTACGCTAAGTCTTGTTTCCATATTTGACAAATTTATGAAATTATGCCTAACTTGCGAAAAATTGGTGCTTATGAAAGTTGCAATTTTCGGAAGAACGGTTTACAGGACATCTCTTCCAAAGCTTTTGGAAGTGCTCAGGATTGTGGAAGAATCCTCTTCCCAGGTCTATTTTTACGAGCCTTTCTTCCGATACATTACACAAATATGCCCGTCTTTCAGTTTCAGGGGTGCGGAATTCTTTTCCTCTGCGGGAGAGCTTCCGGAAGATACCGGCCTTCTGCTGTCCCTGGGAGGAGACGGAACATTCCTTTCCAGCGTTCCTCTGGTAGTGGGGCGAAAGATTCCGGTTGCCGGCATTAATTTCGGGCGGCTGGGATTCCTTACAACTTCCAAGGTGGAAGGTATTTCATCCCTCCTGGGCGGAAACTTCAAGATTGAAAAGCGGACTCTTCTGAAGATGAACTGTGCCAGCATGCCGGATGGTTTCTGCCCTTATGCCTTGAATGAATTCACCTTGCAGAGAAAGGGGCCGGCGGTTCTGGAACTGGAGATTAAGGTTGACGGAGAGTCTATTCCGCGATATATGGCGGACGGAGTGCTCATCGCCTCCGCGACAGGTTCGACGGCATATTCCATGAGTGCCGGCGGACCTATAGTGATGCCAGGATGTAAAGTGCTGATAATAGTGCCTATAGCTCCTCATAACCTTAATATCCGCCCTCTGGTTGTTTCTGATACCGCCACGATAGAGGTTGGTTTTTCCACCAGATATGAAGACGCCACCCTGAGTGCGGACAACCGTTCTTTCTCCATTCCGGACGGGGAAAAGGCTGTCTTCACGGCATCTTCCAACGATCTTGAAATCGTCAGTCCGGACAATGGTTTTATGGAGGCTCTCAGCAGCAAACTCTATTGGGGGGCTGACTGGCGCAATTCTTTATAGAGGAGTTGGATTAAATTTGCTATATTTGCCGTCTATACACATTTTATGGAAGAGATTTCAAAAATACCGCAGCACGTATCCATAATCATGGACGGCAACGGACGCTGGGCTAAATCAAGGGGCCTGGAGCGTCTGGAGGGGCATAAGGAGGGCGTGGAGAGCGTCCGTGCCTGCCTCGAGTTTGCTGTGGAGATGAAAATCAAATATCTGAGCCTGTTTGCGTTTTCCACTGAGAACTGGGGCCGTCCTTCAGACGAGGTTCAGGGTCTGTGGGCTCTTATGCTCAAGGCGATAGAGAGAGAAACGAAGTATCTGGTCAAGAACAGGGTCAGGGTTCTTATGCTGGGCAATCTCCAGCAGCTGGACCCGGATCTGCGTCTGGCCATCGAAGGACTCATGGAGGCCACTTCCGGAGGTCAGGGCACCACTCTGGTGGTTATGATAAACTACAGTGGCAAGTGGGATATTGTCCAGGCCGCCAATCGTTTCGCGGAGGAAAACCCTGGCAGGCAGATGCTTCCGGAAGATTTTGATAAATATCTCATAACTGCCGGAGTTCCTGATCCGGACCTTCTTATCCGTACCAGCGGAGAGGAGAGGATCAGCAATTACATGCTTTGGCAAACCGCATACACAGAGTTTTATTTTACGGATACTCTTTGGCCTGATTTTCGCAAAAAAGAGTTCCGTCTTGCCATTGAGGAGTTCGCCAAAAGAGACAGGAGATTCGGCAAGGTTAAATTGAATAATGAGTGACAGATGAAAATATTTAAGCTGACAATTGCTTGCATTTTGATGATTCTGCCGATGTCTCTGTCCGCCCAGGACGTAGACTATACCAGTCCGAAGACTTATGTCGTAGGTGGAATCAAGGTTTCAGGAATCAAATATCTCAGCGAAGAGCAGATTCTTTCAGTAACGGGAATCAAGAAGGGAGACAAGATAACCATCCCTAGCATAGAGCTTTCTGATATTCTCAAGAGGGTTTGGGCCCAGAGATACTTTTCCGATGCCGGATTCTACATCGACTCTCTTTCAGCTGCCAGGGATACCGTGTGGCTGGGTCTTCGCCTTGCAGAGCGCCCAAGGGTTTCCCGCTGGTTGTTCAACGGAATCCGCAGCGGCCAGAAAGCCGACCTTAACGAAAGGCTGAAACTCAAGAGGGGATCCGAACTCTCTGACTACATCATAGAATCTTCCACCAATATCATAAAGAAATATTTCCATGAGAAAGGCTTCCTCAAGTGCCAGGTCAAGGTGCTTCAGGAGGAGGATCCGGTAGTCCAGAACGCCGTCAGGGTAACTTTCGACATAGACCGCGGTCCTAGGGTTAAGATCGGCAGGATCACTTTTGAAGGTAACAATAACCTTTCCGAGAAAAAACTGGTCAAGTCCATGAAGCATACCAGGGACAAGAGGCTTATGAACTTCTTCAAATCCAAGAAGTTCAAGGAGAAGGAATATGCTGAGGACAAGGTTAACCTGATCTCCGCCTTCAACGAGCAGGGATATCGCGATGCCAGAATACTGAAGGATACGATGTACTATATGGCGGACGACCGCCTTGCCATTGATTTCACACTGGAGGAAGGCGACCGCTACTATTTCAGGGACATAACCTGGACAGGCAACAGCATCTATTCCGCCGACCAGTTGAACAGTGTCCTCAGAATCAAGAAAGGAGACATCTACGATCTCGTCACTATGGACAAGAGGCTCAACGGAGACCCTAAGCAGATGGAGCCGGACGTAAAGAAGATGTACACAGACAACGGCTATCTGTTCTTCAACGTGATGCCTGTGGAGAAGGCTATCCAGAATGACTCCGTAGATGTGGAGATGAGAATGTACGAAGGCAAGCCGGCTACATTCAACAAGATCATAATAAACGGAAATAACATTACCGCCGAGAAGATTGCCAGAAGGGCTCTGTTCACCAAGCCTGGATACCTTTATTCACAGACTGATTTCGAGAGGTCTGTCAGGGAGCTTTCTTCCATAGGCCATTTCAATCCTGAGGTATTCCAGACAGGAGCCGGATACAGTGTGGTTCCGGACCCTAACAAGAACACTGTCGACATTTCATATAACCTGGAGGAAAAGCCGGCCAGCCACGTGGAACTTTCCGGTGGCTGGGGAGGAAATACCTTCGTCGGTACTCTCGGATTGAGTTTCAATAACTTCGCCATCAAGAGAGTGTTCAAGAAAAAGGCCTGGAGACCTGTTCCTCTCGGCGACGGACAGAACCTTTCCATCAGGTTCCAGACCAGTGGAACATATTACACGGCTATGAGTGCAACTTTCGCCGAGCCTTGGCTGCTCGGAAACAAGCCTGTTAGCCTGAGCGTTTCCACTTATTTCACCAGGCAGACAAACTCCACTTATTTCTACAGGAATTCAGACCAGTATATGGAGGTTTACGGTGTGAGCGCAAGCCTTGGCAGCAGGCTTAACTGGCCAGATAATTACTTTGTCCTGTTCCATTCGCTTTCATGGCAGACTTACAAGCTGAGGAACTGGTACTACAACTTCCTGTTCGACACAGGAAAGAGCCACAACTTCAGCTATACCTTGGGACTGGAGAGAAACTCCACGGACCAGCCGATCTTCCCGAGAGGAGGTTCCGATTTCTCTTTCACCCTGCAGCTTACCCCACCTTATTCCCTGATGAGAGGCCATCGCGATTACAAGCATATGGATGCCACCGAGAAATACAAGTGGATCGAGTACCACAAGTGGCAGTTCAAGAGCGACGTCTATCTTTCCATCGTGAAGAACCTGGTGTTCAGGGCTGCGGCCAACTGGGGCTATCTGGGATATTACAAGAAGAGTCTGGGATATTCTCCGTTCGAGGGATTCGAGGTCGGTGGAGACGGTATGAGCGGTTACAACACATACGGATCTGACATTATTTCACTTAGAGGTTATCCGAATTATTCGCTGACTCCTCTTGAGAACGGTGCTTATGTAGGTCACGTCTACGATAAATTTACTTTGGAACTCAGATATCCTTTGATTCTCCAGCCGTCGAGCACGATATTTGCTCTAGCTTTCCTCGAAGGCGGAAACTGCTGGAAGGATATTGGAGGATTCAATCCGTTCGACATAAAGAGAAGTGCCGGAGTCGGTGTGAGGATAATGCTCCCGATGGTAGGTTTGATGGGTATCGACTGGGGCTACGGATTCGATCCGGTTCCTAATGAAGGAAAGAAGAAGGGAGGCAGCCAGTTCCACTTCGTTATAGGACAGCAGTTCTAGAATATTTATGACAACCATTTAAAAAGAAAAGGATATGAAAAAGTTATTGGTTCTTGCATTGGCATCGCTGATCTGCCTTCAGGCTTCAGCGCAGACTGTTCCGCAGAAATGCGGTTATGTGAATACGGAAACCATACTTTCCGCAATCCCTGAATACAAGGTAGCTACAGACAAACTCGAAGCTCTCGGCAAGCAGTATCAGGAGGCGGTAAAGAAAGACTTTTCCGAGATAGAGACTCTTTATAACAATTATCAGAAGCAGAAGGCTTCCCTGAGTGCAGCTCAGCGCCAGGCCAAGGAGGAGCAGATCATCTCCAAGGAGAAGGCTGCAAAGCAGAAGCAGCAGCAGTATTTCGGCCAGGACGGACTGATGCAGAAGAAGAGCCAGGAGCTTCTGGATCCTATCAAGGAGAAGGTTCAGAAAGCTATTGACAAGGTAGCGGAAGACGGCGGCTATATGCTGATCATAGACATCGCCACAAACGAGGGCGTGGTTTATGCAGCCAGTGAGGCAGACCTTTCATCAAAGGTTATAAGCGTCTATCCTACAATTAAGTAGAATAACAAAACAAAAAAGTAGATATAATCATGAAGAAGACAATTATGTTGCTGGCTGTCGCAGTTATCGCAAGCGCAGCCCTTATGCCTACCAAGGCTTTGGCCCAGAAACTCGGCCATATCAATTCACAGGAAGTTGTGGCTCTCATGTCTGAGAGAGACGATGCATATACCAAGCTCCAGGCTTTCGGAAAGGAACTCCAGGAGACCTTGAATTCCATGCAGAACGACTATCAGGCAAAGGTTAAGGAATACAATGAGAAGTCTTCTACCTGGAACGAGTCCATCAAGAAGACCAAGGAGGATGAAATCAACAGCATCATCCAGCGTATCCAGCAGTTCCAGCAGCAGGCTGAGCAGGATTTCAGCGCTCGCCAGAACACTCTGATGGAACCGGTGATGAAGAAGGCTTTCGAGGCTATCGAGAAGGTTGCCAAGGCCCAGGGTCTGGCATACGTTATCGACCTTGCTTCCGGAGCTCTCGTTTACATCGACGAGGCCAACACCGTCAACCTTCTTCCTTTGGTAAAGGCAGAGTTGGGAATTCCTGCAAGCAAGACTCAGCCAACCCAGATTCAGTAATTATTACCTTAACATCTTTTAGGTGCGGCCTGTGCATACGGGCCGCACTTTTTGTATGCTGTTGATAGGTTTGTTTAAAAATTATAGGGAAATAGTTGCTTGAGGTTGAAAGAATACCTATATTTGGAAATATTTTAATGAATAATTGAAAGTATTTCTACACTCGAATTGTTAATAGTTTTTATGGAACGTAAAGTGGTTGACGTAAAAGATGTGGTAATCCGCTTCACCGGTGACTCCGGTGACGGAATGCAGCTTACGGGAACTCTGTTCGCAGATGCTTCCGCACTGTACGGAAATGAAATTTCCACATTCCCGGATTATCCAGCTGAAATCAGAGCTCCACAGGGCACCGTTTCCGGTGTGTCCGGTTTTCAAGTGCATATCGGTCAGAGCGATGTAAAGACTCCGGGAGATCTTGCAGATGTTCTCGTGTCCATGAACCCTGCTGCACTTATGGCAAACGCCAAATTCGCTAAACCAGGAGGAAGCATAATCCTGGATCAGGATTCCTTTGACGAGCAGGGTCTGCAGAAGGCCGGCTTCAAGACAATGAATCCTATTGAAGAACTTAATCTTCAGGACTATAACATTATCTGGGCTCCTATCACTTCCTTGACCAAGGAGAGCCTGAAGGATAGCGGAATGGACATCAAATCCATCGTAAGATGCAAGAACATCTTCACTCTTGGAATGTGCTATTTCATGTTCAACCGTCCGCTTCATTTCACCGAGCAGTACCTGAGAAAGAAATTTGCCAAGAAACCGGATCTTATCGAGCCAAATATCAAAGTTCTCAACGACGGTTACAATTACGCTCACAATACTCACGCTATAGGAAACACCTACACCGTAGAGCCTGCAAAGCTCGAGAAAGGTGTTTACCGCAGCATCAACGGAAACCAGGCAACGGCATGGGGTCTTATCGCCGCTTCTGAAAAGAGCGGAAGGCCTATGTTCGTTGGATCATATCCTATCACTCCTGCAACTGCTATCCTGGAAGAGCTTGCAATACACAAGAATCTGGGCGTGAAGACAATGCAGTGCGAGGACGAGATATCCGGAATCTGCACTTCCATCGGTGCCGCCTATGCCGGCAACATGGCAGTTACCACTACTTCCGGCCCTGGCCTTTCTCTCAAGAGCGAGGCTTTGGGACTTGCAGTCATCGCCGAGCTCCCGCTGGTTGTTGTGGATGTTCAGCGCAGTGGCCCTTCCACCGGTATTCCTACCAAGACAGAGCAGACAGACCTTGCCCAGGCGCTTTACGGAAGAAACGGCGAGTGCCCGGTTATGGTAATGGCTGCAAGAACTCCGTCAGACTGCTTCAGGGCAGCATTCTACGCTGCAAAATTTGCAATGGAGCACATGATGCCTGTAGTCTTCCTGTCTGAGGGTTATCTCGGAAACGGAAGCGAGCCTTGGAAGATTCCTTCAATGGCAGACTATCCTGCAATCAACCCTCCGATCATTACCGAGTGCGAGGGCAAGTTCAAGCCGTTCGAGAGAGACGCCGAGACTTTCGTCAGAAAGTGGGCGATTCCTGGAACACCTGGTCTGGAGCATAGGGTAGGCGGTCTGGAGAAGAGTCCGGCCGGAGCAGTATCTTCTGATCCTGAGGTTCACGAGATGATGGTAAGAAACCGTGCGACCAAACTTGCAAAGGTTGCAGACTGCATTCCTGAACTCGAGGTTTACGGGCAGAAGGAGGCAGACGTGCTGCTTGTCGGATGGGGCGGAACTTACGGCCATCTCTACACTGCAGCTTCACAGCTTCTGGAAGAAGGAAAGAGCGTGGGCTTTGCCCAGTTCGATTATATCAACCCGCTGCCGAAGAATACCGCAGAAGTATTCAGCCATTACAAGAAGATTCTTGTATGCGAGCTTAACAGCGGACAGTTTGCAGACTATCTGAGAGCAAAGCTTCCTCAGTTCAAGTATCTGCAGCTCAATAAAGTACAGGGTCAGCCATTTATGGTTCACGAGATTGTGGACGCAGTAAAGGCACTTTAATCGCGGAGGAAAAGTTATGCAATACACACAGCAAGATTTCAAAAGCGACCAGATAGTGAAGTGGTGCCCGGGTTGCGGAGACCACGCAATACTTGCAGCCGTTCTCAGGGCTATGCCTGAGATCTGCGAGAAGAGGGGATATACCAGAGAGCAGTTTGTCTTTGTATCAGGCATCGGATGCTCCAGCCGTTTCCCTTACTATATGAACACTTACGGCTTCCACGGAATCCACGGAAGGGCAGGCGCCCTGGCTACCGGAATGAAGGTTGCCAACCCTAAGCTTTCCGTATGGCAGATGACCGGTGACGGAGACGCCCTGGCTATCGGCGGAAACCATTTCATCCACGAGATCAGAAGGAACATAGACGTTAACATCATTCTGTTCAACAACAGGATTTACGGTCTTACAAAGGGCCAGTATTCTCCTACTTCAAGGTTCGGAATGGTTACCAAGACTTCTCCTTACGGAACAATCGAGTATCCTTTCACCCCTGGTGAGCTTGTACTCGGAGCAAGGGGAACCTTCTTTGCCAGAAGCCTGGACAGCGAGCTTGCTCTCAACCAGGAGATTATGGTAAGAGCCGCCATGCACGACGGAACCTCTGTAATGGAGATGCTGGTCAACTGCATGATCTACAACAACGGAACCCATGCAGACATTTCAGACCGCGCTGTAAGGGCTGACCGCACCATAGTTCTCCGCGACGGGGAGCCAATGATCTTCGGCAAGGACCGCGACAAGGGAATTATCCTGGACGGCCTGAAGCTCAAGGTTGTAAAGATTGGAGAAAACGGCATCACCGAGAAAGACCTTCTGGTGCACAACTCAAAGGAGGACAACTTCGGAATCCACTCAATGCTGGTGGATATGAAGGGTCCTGACTTCCCTGTAGCTCTGGGTGTCATCCGCGATGTGGCTGACAAGACCTATGACGACAGCATTTATTTCCAGCTGGACGAAGTTAAGGCAAAGGCCAAGATCCACAATATGGACGAGCTTCTGCACAGCGGAGCCACCTGGACAGTAGAATAAGAAATTAACATTCACACTATAACAAACCAATTTTTTAAAACATTCATACTTATATGAAAACAGCTGAAATAATGGCTAACCTGGCTGCAAAGCATCCTGGTGAAAATGAGTACCTTCAGGCCGTTCAGGAAGTTCTCGAGTCTATCGAGGAGGTTTATAACCAGCATCCTGAATTTGAAAAGGCAAAAATCGTTGAGAGAATGGTCGAGCCAGACCGTATCTTCACTTTCCGTGTAACTTGGGTAGACGACAAGGGAGAAGTTCAGACTAACCTCGGTTATCGTATCCAGTTCAACAGCGCTATCGGCCCTTACAAGGGAGGTCTCCGTTTCCACAAGGCAGTGGTTCCTTCAATGTTGAAGTTCCTCGGTTTCGAGCAGACTTTCAAAAACGCTCTGACTACTCTCCCTATGGGTGGTGCAAAGGGTGGTTCTGACTTCGATCCAGTAGGAAAGTCAAACGACGAAATCATGCGTTTCTGCCAGGCATTTATGACTGAGCTTTGGCAGTGCATCGGTCCTGATCAGGATATTCCTGCAGGTGACGTAGGAGTAGGCGGCCGCGAGATCGGTTTCCTCTACGGAATGTACAAGAAGCTTGCTAGAGAGTACAACACAGGAGTTCTCACCGGAAAGGGAGCTACTTGGGGAGGTTCTATCCTTCGTCCTGAGGCTACCGGTTTCGGCGCTCTGTATTTCACTCAGCACCTTCTCCACAAGGCTGGAAAGGACATCGTAGGCAAGAGAGTTGCTCTCTCAGGTTTCGGTAACGTAGCTTGGGGTGCCGCTACAAAGGCAAAGCAGCTTGGTGCTAAGGTTGTTGCTATCTCTGGTCCTGACGGAGTTTGCGAGATTCCAGACGGCATTACCGACGAGATGATCGCTTATATGCTTGATATGCGTGCTTCTAACCGCAACAAGGTTGAGGATATGGCTACCAAGTTCCCTGAGAAGGCTAAGTTCACTGCAGGCAAGAAGGCTTGGAGCGTTCCTTGCGACATCGCTCTCCCTTGCGCATTCCAGAACGAACTTTCTGAGGACGACGCCAAGGAACTTCAGAAGAATGGTTGCTGGTGCTGCTGCGAGGTATCCAACATGGGATGCCAGCCAGGCGCTATCCACTATTTCCAGAACAACGGTATCCTCTTCGCTCCTGGTAAGGCTGTAAACGCTGGTGGTGTTGCTACTTCAGGTCTGGAAATGACCCAGAACGCAAGCCATATCAGCTGGTCTGCAAAGGAAGTTGACGATAAGCTTCACTTCATCATGGAGAGCATCCACGAGCAGTGCGTTAAGTATGGTACTCAGCCAGACGGTCACGTAGACTATGTAAAGGGTGCCAACATCGCCGGCTTCATGAAGGTTGCTACCGCAATGCTGGAGCAGGGAATTATTTAATCCGTAACGATTAAATAATATGGAAAAGGAGGGGTTCATCGCTGAACCCCTCCTTATTTATTGCGTCACAAGCAATTACTTCAGGAAGTATGGTTTCTTGTGGTAAGGGTCTATCAGCATAGGGCCCTCGCACCTTCTTGTTGGAGCGGTAGCTGACGCCTTGGTTGCAGGAGCAGCGGAGCCGTAGGAATTTGTCTTGTCAAAGTCGTGGGCGATGAAGTCTTCCACGGAAGGGGTTTCTCCTGCAGTTATCTTGATTCTGCAGTAGATTTTCCAGCGGCTGAAGGTGTTGTAGTGCGGAATGTTGTTAATCATGCAACTGCTGTTCTCCGAACGGTAGACTCCTACACCATACATTGCGCTTCCGGCGTGGAGGTTGATGTTGCAGGCAGCGTATTCTGTCTTGTCTGCAAATGTCTTCCAGTTGGCTCCCTCTACAGTAGGGGTGAGACCTACGTTACAATGGTCGTAATCTGAGTACCAAGCGCTGTTAGTGGCATCCCACTGAGGAAGATAGGTGTTGCAGTAAGCGCCTATATTCTGCCAGTAGCGGAATGTAGTTTCCTGGTCCTTAGGATAAGAAGTTGTGTTGTAGTAAACGTATTCGTCTCCGAGCAGACCGATTCCGTGCCCTCCATACTCATGCCTGAGGGTGTATTCAAATCCGCCGTAAGAACCGGAAGAAGGATGTCTTGCAGGGGTTTGGGCAATGGAAACCATTTTCATTCCGTTCATTCCTGAAGACCAGATGTTTGTTCCGGCATACTGGTCTGCATTGATGATGACGCTGATAGGGGACCAGCTAAGCTTGGTTCTGATAGCAACGCCTCCGTCATATTCAACGCCAAAGCATTTTGCTGCGTATAATTCAACTGTTCTGGTGTCGCATCCGATACCAGTTGAGTTGCCACCGGCCCATGAGCATTTGAACTTGGTATCCACCTTGGTAGAAGCGTTCTCCCATTCTGTGGCTCCTGAACTCATACCAGCCTCTTTGGAATATGCTGCAACCTTGTAAACTGCAAAATAATTATAGTAGAACCTATACGGCTCAACCTGGAACAGGGCCTTGATACCCTTGTCTATTTCCTGGTCAAACTGTCCGCCATATTTAAACAGATCCTGTGTGTATCCGTCTCCGGTATATATGAGCTTGAATGGTCTTGAAGTCTCTGTTACTTCAGTTATAGAGCCGTCTGAATTGACCTCATAGAGCTTAACCTCACCGTCTGCCCAGTAGGACTTGGTAGATCCGGTGGTGAAAGTAACCACGTCGCTTTCTGTCTTTCCGCCTTCAAATCCGTCGTCGGCGACAACCTTGTAATAATAAGTGGTGTTCTTCTGAAGCTCTTCCTCGTTCATCACAGATGTAGCTTCGATCGGGTCGAAAGATCTCCAGTTTACGTTATCCTCCGAGAGCATAACAGTATACTTTATTTTGTCGTTGTTGCCGTCTGTAGACGCGTTCCAGGAGAAAGTTGTGATAGTCTCCACATTAGAACCGGAAGGCTTGAGGCCAGTAGGTTTTGTAGGTGGTGTGTTTGGAGCGGCTTCTTTGGTAATGGTCAGATACTTAGTGTTGGCACCGCTCTTGACGGTAAGGAAAGTCTGTCCCTTTACCTTATCTGTATAGTTGGCGGTGTTGATGGTAACGGTGCCGTTTCCATTTCCACTGGAAGGAGTTACACTTGTAAGCCAGGCTGGTTTAGGGTTAGGCAATGTAATAGTCCAGCTTCCGGTGCAGTTTACCTTGAAAGTGGCGTTTCCTGCAGTTGAAGGTATGGTGACAGCTTCAGGCTCAAGGGTTATTGCAGCAGCTGAAGGAGCTGAAATGGTAACGCTAACAGACTTGCTCTTTCCCTTTACGGTAAGAGTTCCGCCTGCTGCTGTTGCAGATGCTTTTACTGTCACTGTGCCGTTGTTGCTTCCGCTGGTTGGGGTTACTGTATATCCTGTGGTAGCGCTTACGGTCCAGGCTACATTTGATGAGATGTTAATGGTTCCCGATGCACCTCCAGCAAGAGTCAAAGTAGTTGGGGATACACTTAAAGACTCCGTAACGTCTGGTGTTGGTGTCGGCTTTGTTCCTCCTTTCTCTCCGCCGCCGCAAGAAGTTGCAGCCAAGGAAATTATACCCGATGCTACCAGCATTGCACAAAGCCTGTGCAGTCTCAAGAATTTTCTCATATTCAATCGGTTTTAGTATAATACATTCTAATGCAATAAAACAAAGATAGCAATAATTGTTCCGAATGCAAAAAGAAAGGCTGACCCGAAGGCCAGCCTTACCTTTAGTTAGTGATATTCTACTAGAGAACGTCGTAGTCTACATACATGTTGTATCCGCCACTGAACAAGGAACCGTTCTTTGAGTTCCAGCCTTCAAGTTCAATGTAGTCGCCAGATACGAGTTCCTCGCCTGAGCAAGAAATTTCACTCTTATTCATTCTGGTTTCCTGATGGTAAGCATTGCCTTTGTGGGTGAAATCCCAGTCAAGCTGAAGGCTAGCCCACTTTGTAGCAAAGTCGTTGTAGCCAGAGTATTTGTCGCAAACGATAGAACCGTCTCCAGGATTCTTGAATTCTACATAAGCACTCTTGTCATAAAGAATCATCTTGTAGTAAGCAGTTGTACCTTTTGCTCTCTGAAGAATCCACTCGTCGCTATCCAGGTCTGATACATAAGGACCGTCGATCCAAACGAAATCCATAATAGATAGATCAATTTCCCAACGTCCTGAATACCCACCGGTCTTATAGTCCTCATACTGGAGGAGCATCTTTCCATTACCCTCACAAGTGCTGTAGCAGCCTGCTCCGGCCATGTCTTTGTTGAAACTGAGTTCGAATATGTATTCAACACCAGGAGTAAGAGCAGAATAATCGTATGCTAATGAAATGGTTTTAACGTATTCACCTGCTGCAAAACTAACTTTTGATGTAGATAATGTATATACGCCATAGTCGTCTTTAAGAGAGATTGGAACTTCCAAAGCCTCATTAGCAACACCTCTCTGTATAGTGACAACTATTGGAGTTTCGGCCTCGTCCATACCGAACCCGAACGCGTCAGTTGCCCAGGATACATCTTCGTTTGTAACCTTATACTCAGGCCACTTGGATGCACAAGATGTAACGAGCAATACAGAAAGCAATAAACCGAATCCGTATTTAATAAGTTTCATATTCATCTTTATTTAATAATTAATTATCTATTAATAACCTGGGTTCTGCTGTTCTCTGATCTGAGGGTTAGCGGCAAGCTCGTCAATAGGAATAGGAGCTACCCAGCGGTGGTCAGATGCAGATACTGCAAGGTTGAGAGCAGGGCCGTTGGAACCACTGGTGTGGATGATGGCCTTGAGCTGAGGGTCAGGTCTTGCTGCCATTCCTTCTCCCCATCTCTTGAGGTCGAACCATCTGAAACCTTCTCCAATAAACTCTCTTACTCTTTCTTCCTTGATATACTCCTTAAGAGCGTCTCCGGAAAGTGAAACAGGGTGATAAGAAGGATCTCTCTTCTCTCCGAGTTTGTCAAGATAGGAAATGGCTGCAGCGTCAGCACCGCCTTTCATTGCGAAAGCCTCTGCGGCAATCAAGTACATTTCAGCTACGCGGAAAGGTTTAATCTTCTGCAGATGAGCAGTCTCAGATCCCAGTGCGGTGTTGCCAGGGAACTTGTTGAAGAGTGTCATGCCAGAAGCGGTTCCTATAGAGCAGGTAACTTTCAAACCTTTTTTCAGCCAAGTGGTAGCTCTAAAGTCAGTCTTAGAATATAGGCTGCTTGCAACCCACTTGTTTGGAATCCAGTCTGGACGGTACTGGCCAGTAGAAGGAGTATAGCCTAAATAGCTAGGATCGTTGGTCGAAGGCATTGAGCCCGTAGCAGACCAAAGCTGAAGGATACATTCCTGACCTGAGTCGTTCTGCCAGAGAGCAGTCATTTCTTCCTGGGAAGCGCAAAGAGGATACTTACCGGCGTCAACAATAGATGTTGCCTTTGAAATGGCGGTATCCCAGTCTCCCATGTAAAGAGCAATTCTTGCCTGAAGGGCATGTACTGCATCAATGGTAAGTTCTTCAGAAGCAGGAGCACCGGCATAAGATCCAAGAAGGGATTCAGCCTGACTCAGGTTATCTACAACCCACTGATAAGACTCAGCAACAGTGCTTCTTCCAGGATATGAGGTGATGTCACCGGTAGGACGGTGAAGGTCAACCAGCATAATACCATATTTGTCCTTGTTTGAAGAATTATAAACTGGGGCATAATACTCCAGAAGTTTAAGTCCAAAGTATGCTTTTGTAAAGTAAGCCACACCCAAAACTTTGTTGAGGCGCTTAACTTCGCTGGCGTCAAATCCAGACTTGTCCATATTATCGACAGTCTCGATAACATAACAAGCGTGGTTAATAGCACTGTAGGCACTGCCCCAAATGTCAACAAACGGGTCGCCTGAATTCCAATCCCATCTGTACTCAGCACCTTCACGGTTACCGTAGTCAAGCATTGGATTGAAAAAGTCTGATGCTATCTCTGTAGTGTAGATGTAAGAACCGGATGACAATGCTCTTAAATAGATGTATTCGTATCTCATCCATCCTTCTGCATCATCAACTGTCTGAATAGAGTTATCTTTTGGAATAACTCCCTGAGGCTGCTCATCCAAGTTACAACTTGTTAAAAAGAGAGCTAAAACTGCAAGTGATAATATAATCTTTTTCATATTCTCAGCGATTTTAGAAAGTTAACTCAACACCTGCTGCATACTGCTTACTGTTAGGATATACAGCGAGCTGGAGGTTAATGTTCTGCTCAGGATCCCAACCGGAGTACTTGGTCCAAGTAAGGAGGTTACGTCCTGTTACGAAGAATCTTACACCAGTAAGCACGCCGCCGAGTTTGTTGATGGCGTTCTTGCCCAAAGAGTAAGAAAGGGTAACACCCTTAAGTCTTACGAATGAAGCGTTCTCAACCAGTCTGGAGTCGAAGCACTCGCCGTTAACAACGTATGCAGGATTAGGATACTTAGCTTTCTGGCCAGGTGTCATCCACATCTCTGTAAGCAACTCGCTTGCAAGACGGTTGTCTGCGAAGTTGGAGTTGGTGTAGAAGTAACGGTCGTTGTTAATCAGATATTTTCCGAAGATTCCGGAGAACTGTGCCTGGAGAGCGAAGTTCTTGTAGGTGAAATCTATCTGAAGACCGGCTGACCAAGGAGCGTATCTGGACTTGCCGAGGAGAATGCGGTTGTCGTCTGAGTAAACGTCAGTGATGTTGCCTTCTGCGTCATACCAGAGTGGGCGTCCGGTTGCAGGGTCGATACCGGCACTCTTTACATACCAGAGTTCACCTGCAGAGTGACCAACCTTGTAATTCAGACCGTAGTCCGGAAGCTGGAATTCGTCACGTCCGTCGAAGAGTTTGGTGATTCTGTCTCTGTTGTAGGCAACGTTCAGGCTGGTCTGCAGGAACATGTTGTCGTTGCGGATCCAGTCGTATGTCAGAGTTGCCTCGATACCTTCGTTTTTCATGTTACCGATATTACCGGCACCTTCAGCAAAACCTGTTGCGTATGACCAAGGAATATCAAGGAGCATGTCCTTTGTATTCTTTCTGTACACCTCAATCTTTGTTTCCAGTCTGTTCCAGAGTCTGAAGTCGAGAGAGATGTTCAAGCTCTCCAGAGTCTCCCAAGTCAGGTTCTCATTACCGGAGTTGTTGATGTAATAGGTTGTTCCCATATAATTGGTTCCTGTCACGACAGTTGCGTGTGGCAGATAGTTGTCGATACCGGAGTTACCTACAGTACCGTAGTTTGCGGAAAGCTGCAGTTTGTTGATCCAGTCTCTGTCTTTCAGGAAGTTCTCCTTTTTGATATCCCACATGATACCGGCTGACCAGAAGTTAGCATATCTCTTGTTTGCTCCGAACAGAGAAGAACCGTCACGACGGAATGAAGCGTCGATGTAGTACTTGCCAGCATAGTCATAAGACAATCTTGAGAATATAGAGTTGAACTTGTACTGCGACCAGCTCTCACCCATATCCCAGTTCCTGGTCTTGTCCACATTGCTGAGAGTGCAAAGGCGGATATCGGTAATACCGCTACCCCAAGCGCTGAATCCAGTAGAGTTGTTGATAATAGCCTCCTGACCAATCAAGGCAGTAAAATTGTGGTTCTCGCCAAGCTGGAACTTATACTCAGCTGTATTGGTAGATGTCAGGCGGTAATACCTTGTAAAACTATGTTGTGCCATGGATCCGTAAGGATTAGTGCCGGAGCCATTATGGTAAACATGAATCCAGTCTTCAGGGTCCTGAAGATCTCTTCTTATATATCTGTAGTCATAACCCTCAAGACCCTGTGCAAATCTTATAGTCAGACCCTTCAAAGGAGTTATTTCCTCGTAAAGGTTTCCATTGAATCTTACGGTGTTGTCCTTAACCTTCAGATACTTGTAACGATATTTAGGACTGTATGCTCCAAAGTCATTCATCCAAGGAGTCTCTGGACCATAGCCGATGAAATTTCCTGCACTGTCTGTGAGAATCTCGTAAGGAGTCCACCAGGTTGGTGCCCACAGAGCAAAGTTTACAGGGTTGTTCCAGGTGTTACGGTTTCCGGATGAGAAGTCCGAGTTGTAAGGGTTCTCCCTTGACTGCTGATATCCAACACCCATGGAAATACCGAACTTGAACCATTCAGTTGGCTTTACGTTCATATTGATACGCGCAGCGTAACGGTTGTGGGCGGTCATAGGCTCAACACCTTCCATTCTGTTGGCAGTCAGGGAAATGTAGTAGTCAACAACCTTTGTCCTACCGGAAACTGAGAGGTCTGCACCCATAGTAGGAACGTTCTGGTTTAAAGCCCACTTCATCCAGTTGGTCTCGATCTTGTTTTCCAGTCTGAACTTCTTGTTTGCCTGGAAGTCAGCATCGGTAAGATAATCAGGATTAACCATTTCGTTGAGTCTGAACCACTCCTCGGAGTTCACGCGCTTGATAGGGTTTCTTGCCAGGTTAGAAATACCGTAGTTAGCAGAAAGCTTTACTACTGGCTTCTCTGTGGTACCCTTCTTGGTTGTGATGTAAACAACTCCGTTGGCAGCACGTGAACCGTAGATTGCAGTAGAGGAAGCGTCCTTCAGAATGGTTACGCTCTCGATGTCGTTAGGGTTCAAAGTGTTGAAGATGTCGCTGAGAACTGGGGTTCCGTCCAGCACGAACAGAGGAGTCGTGGAAGCCTGGAGGGAGTTCACACCTCTGATTCTCATTGATACGGTTGCGGATGGGTCTCCTGAAGAGGTATAAACCTGCAGACCGGCAACCTGTCCCTGAAGAGCATCTGCGGCATTGATAACCGGCTTGTCCTTGAGGGCCTTAGCCTTAACGGTCTGTGCAGAACCTACCACTGTGGAGATCTTTCTACCGGTACCGTAACCGACAACGATCACGTCCTCGAGCTGGGTAGCATCCATAGAAAGAGCTACGTTAATGACAGATCTACCATTAACAGCCACCTCCTGGTCTGTATATCCCTGCATCTTGAAGACCAGTACGGCATCTCTCCTTACGTTGATGACATACTGTCCGTTAAGATCAGTGACAACACCATTGGTGGTACCCTTTACCATAACACCAACATCGGTCAAAGGCTGTCCGTCGGCCGCGTCGGTAACGGTTCCTGTTACTTTAATTGTCTGTGCATAGGCAAGTTGCCCAACACATAACAACAGTAACGCCAAAACAAATGTAATTCGTTTCATTTGGTTGATTTTTAGTTAATTTTAAGTAGTGTTGTTTATTTGTTAATAATATTTTTGGTTCGGTTGGCTTTAGTTTAGGGG
>R25__coassemble_53_pt1 | contig 74327 bp, 61 predicted proteins | sample R25__metabat2_low_PE_028 | metagenome-assembled genome bin R25 | reverse complement strand
CGTCGTCTTGAAGAAGATGAGGCTAAACTTGAGGCTTTGAGAGCGGCGCTTGCGGTAGTCTTTGAGAAGGCGGAAGGCGTATTTGCCGAGCTGGATTATCGCGAAGATGTTAACCAGAGTCAGAAGGCCCATGCAGATGTCGCCTACCGTCCAGACGTTTTCAAGGGAGGCGCATACTCCAACGAATACCACCAGGCCGCCGGACAGGGCCCTGAACGTCCACAGTATCCAGCGATGACGGTCTTTGGTGAGGAATCTGATGTTGGCTTCTCCGTAGTAGTAGTTTCCTATTATGCTGGAGAAGGCGAAAAGGAATATGGCCGCTGCGATAAAGAACGTTCCGAACTTTCCGATTTCATTTTCCAGGGCGGCTTGGGTAAGGGCGATTCCGCTCAAGTCTCCTGAGGTGTGGGTTCCGCTGAAAAGTATGATGAAGGCGGTGCAGCTGCAGACTACAAGGGTGTCCACGAAGACTCCAAGGGCCTGCATAAGTCCTTGTTTTACAGGATGTGAGACGTCTGCTGTGGCAGCTACGTTAGGGGCGGATCCCTCTCCTGCCTCGTTGGAGAAAAGGCCGCGTTTGATTCCGATCATCATAGTGGCTCCCAGTCCGCCGCCGGCTACCTGGCCTATTCCGAAAGCGTTTTCAAAGATGAGCGAGAACACGGACGGGATAAGGTCTATGTGGCGTATCAGGACGAACAGAGCCAGGGCGAGGTAAGCCAGAGCCATTACCGGAACCAGCACTCCGCTTACCTTGGCGATTCTCTTGATGCCTCCGAAGACAACGCTGAAAGACAGGGCCGCCAGAATAGCCCCTACCAGAACCTTAGCGGCTGGAACCGAGATGCCCAGCACGCTGATCTGATAAGGCAGGACCTCATCCAGGTTGAAGGCAACCACCATTGCATCTCCGATGGTGTTGCTCTGTATGGAGTTGTAGCTCAGACCGAATGTGACCGTAAGCAGTACCGCGAACAGTGCGGCCAGAAACGGATTCTTCAGTCCCCGGCGGATATAGTATGCCGGTCCGCCGATGTAACCTCCCTCGGACCGCTGCTTGAAAAGCTGGGCGAGTGTCGCCTCGATAAAGGCTGTCGCCGATCCCAGTATCGCGATCACCCACATCCAGAAAACGGCTCCCGGACCGCCTACGGCTATGGCTATGGCAACGCCGGCAAGGTTACCGGTTCCAACGCTGGAGGCCAGCGATACGGCAAAGGCCTGGAAGGATGAAATCTTCCTCTTGTTGCCGGCTACGGCGCGGGCCCTGTCTATATCGCGATATCCGCTTTTGCGGCTGCCGCCCAGAAGTCGGAACATCTCCCCGACCATCCGGAACTGCACGCCGTGGGTACGGATAGTGAACCATACGGCGCAACCAAGCAGTACCGCAACAAGGATATACGTCCAAAGGAAATCGTTGAAACTCGCCATCTGTTATTTGGTGGATGCCTCGAACTCGGCGATGGCTTTCTTCTTGCTCTCCTTTGAGGAGGCGACATCGTCTATGAGCCACTGTCCATCGCGGAGAATAAGGCTGAGGGTGCGGAATTCGGTGCCTTCCATACCGTCTGCTACGTCCTTGCAGTCAAGGGCGGCCTCTGCCTTAATGTGGGTAGGGTCCTGTATCTTGAATTCAGCCAAGTCTGTCAGGCTGATAGACCTCAATTCCTGAACACTGCCCAGTTCCCAGAGAGCGTCCCCGTCGGAAAAATCATTAAGTCTCTGGCAGGTTTCATAGTAATCCGGAGTGAAAATGTCCTTGGACCAGAACTTTTCGCCGGACATGTCCATAAACCGTCCGTTGATATAGTCAAACAGGGCAAGCGTGTCCATGACCTTTACTTCCGGCTGAGTTGCGGTTTGTTCTGTGCCGGCAGCGTTTTCGTTGGAGTCTGCAGGCTGGTTCTGGGCTGAGTTCTTGCATCCGAATGCAAATGCAGCCACGATCATCAAGGCAAAAATCTGTTTCATAATATTATTGTTTCTTGTTTGTTCTTATGCTTCTTGCTGGAATGTAGGCCATTATCAGCCCGATTACGGCAACGCTCAAAAGTGTCAGGACCACGTCTGAAAACTTCACGACTACCGGATAGTAGCTGACAACAAAGTTGCCCGGCAGTCCCACGATGTGTAATCTGTGCTGCAGCCAGCAGAGCAGCAGTCCAAGCGCCACTCCCGCTACCGCCCCCACCATGCATATCAGCCAGCCGTGGAGCACAAAGCTCTTCCTGACGGATCCGTTTGTCATTCCCAGGGCTTTGTAGGTTTCGATGTCCTCCTTCTTTTCTATAATCAGCATGGAAAGGCTGGCCAGTATGTTCACCGATATGATTATCACCACAAACAGCAAAATCATATAGATGGCGAACTTTTCCGCCCGCATCATCTTGTAGATGGTTTCGTTCTGCTGGTAGCGGTCCTTGACGGTGTAGTCGTCGCCGAGGCTCTTCCTGAGCTCGTTAATGACAGACTTCTTCACAGACCTGGCGGAAGAGGTTTTCTCCCCGTCTATGAATATCTCGATCCTGGAGCATTCTTTCTCTCCGTACTCCATCAGGGAGCGGGCGATGTCCTGGGGAATGAAGATGGTTCCCTTGTCGTCGGCGGAAGACATTGAGATTATGCCTGCCGGACGGATTTCTTCTGAAAGCAGGCTGCTCTGTGGCATCATCAGCGATATGTCTTCTGTCCTGGACGGAAGGTATATCTCCAGCGGAGTCGAGAACTGCGGACGGAGCATCAGCGAAGCGGCCAGGCTTTCTTCCACCACGGCCCGCGGAACATCGCCGAACGAAACGGCAAGTTCCCCGTCCACAAGGTTGTCCTCAAATCTCTTGAGGCTGAAGTACGATGTGTCCACGCCTTTGATCTTGGCAATCGACTGCACGGCGTCGTACTGCACGTAAACGGTCTCTTCCAGCACATAGAAAGACTGAACGTGTTCTCCAGCAGCACTCAGACCGGACAGGCCGGTGACTATCCGGTTGTCCTTGGACATGTCTATCGTCTTGCCTTTGGCGGGCTCGATTACGTAATCCGGTATATAGCTGTTGTATGCAGACTCGACGATCTTGTCGAATCCGTTATACACGGAGAGTATGACTATCAGGGCCATGCATCCGATTCCTATAGCCACGGCGCTTACCGCCGAAATGATGTTTATCACATTGCGGTGAGCCTTTGAGAAAAGGTATCGCCTGGCTATGAAGGACGGAAGATGCATGTTATTCTTCAGAAGAAGGCTTTACCGGATCGCGGGCCAAAACATCATCTATGTGCTGGGCATAGTCCAGCGTGGTGTCTTCAAAGAAGGCCAGCTCCGGCACGATCCTAAGCTGCTTTGCCACCACCCTTCCAAGGTCTCCGCGAATGGCTTTCGCCTTGTCCTGGAGGGTCTGCATCACATCGGCCCGTTTCTCGGACGGGAAGCAGCTTATGAACACCTTTGCGTAAGAGAGGTCTGGGCTCATCCTCACCTCGCTGACCGTTACCAGCGCTCCGCCGAAAAACGCCATTCCCTTGGAGCGTATTATCTCGGCCAGATGCCTCTGCACCTCGCGCTGCACTTTCTGCACTCGTTTGCTGACCTCTTCCATAAACTATTCGAATTTAAGGATGTAGTAATTCTTCTTGCCTTTCTGGACCAGCACATACTTGCCGTTTACCAGATGGTTCTCACAGAGGGTTCCGTTGATGTCGGTGAACTTCTCCTTGTCTATGCTCAGGCCGTTTGCCTGGATCATCTTCCTGGCCTCTCCCTTGGACGGGAACACCTGGGTGTCTACTGCCAGAAGGTCCAGGATCGGAGTAGTGAGCTTGTCCTTCGGCAGGGAGAACTGAGGCACTCCGTCAAACACTGCCAGGAACGTTCTCTCGTCCAGGTTCTGGAGAGCTTCCCTGGTTGCCTTGCCGAAGAGGATGTTTGAGGCGTCCACGGCCTTGTTGTACTCGGCCTCTCCGTGTACCATTGTGGTGACTTCCTTTGCCAGGATCTTCTGCAGTACCCTTCTTCCCGGGTCTTCTCTCTGCTCGGCGATGGCGGCGTCTATCACGTCCTTCGGCAGCATCGTGAATATCTTGACATATCTTTCTGCATCCTCATCGCTGACATTCAGCCAGAACTGGTAGAATGCGTAAGGGCTTGTGAGTTCTGCGCTCAGCCATACGTTTCCCTTCTCTGTCTTTCCGAACTTGGTTCCGTCTGCCTTCTTTATCAGCGGGCAGGTCATCGCAAAGGCTTCCTTTCCGAGGATCCTGCGGATAAGCTCGCTTCCCGTGGTGATGTTTCCCCACTGGTCGCTTCCGCCTAGCTGCAGCACGCATCCCTTGTGCTCGTACAGCCACAGGAAGTCATATCCCTGCAGCAGCTGGTAGCTGAACTCGGTGAAAGACATTCCTTCCCTGGACTCCGTGCTCAGTCTTTTCTTCACGGAATCCTTTGCCATCATATAGTTTACGGTGATATGCTTTCCGATATCGCGGATGAAGTTGATGAACGTATAGTCTTTCATCCAGTCGTAGTTGTTCACCAGTTCCGCCTTGTTCGGCGCATCGCTGTCAAAATCCAGGAACCTTCCCAGCTGTGCCTTGATGCACTCCACGTTATGCCTCAGCGTTTCCTCATCCAGCAGGTTTCTCTCCGCGCTCTTCATAGACGGGTCACCGATCATTCCGGTCGCTCCTCCCACCAGTGCTATCGGCTTATGGCCGCACTGCTGAAAGTGCTTGAGTATCATCACGCTGACCAGGTGACCTATATGCAGGCTGTCTGCCGTCGGGTCTATTCCCACATAAGCGGCCTGAGGGCCTTCCATCAGTTTTTCTTCTGTCCCGGGCATAATGTCCTGGATCATTCCTCTCCATTTGAGTTCTTCTACAAAATTCTTCATATCAAAGATTCAGATATATTCACGTAAAACTATAATCGTACAAAATTAGGAAAAATCGCCGACATACTCCTGATTACAGGATTTCATTATCTTTGAACACCACAACAGATATCCTTGAATATCACAACAGACCTCAGATTATGAAAAAACTCGTCCTTTGCCTTGCCGCGGCCTTTGCTTTCTGCGCCTGCGATTCCGGAGAAACCGTCATCACCGGCAACATTTCCGATCCTGTCGATATAGTTTACCTTGTCAACATAAAAGGAGACACCATAGACGCCTCCCAGGTCACCGGCGGGGCTTTCTCCCTGACCTGCCCTTTCAACCCTTACACCGGCGTTTCCATCCTGCGGGGTGAAGGCTACGACCCGATCTGCCTGATTCCGGACTCCTGGAAAATCACCGTCTCCGTAAAAGACGACAACATTTCAACCGAGGGCAGCCCTCTCTCCTATGAGCTCCAGAACCTCCAGCAGTGGGCTTTAAGCACCTTCATGGATTCTTACGGCGACAGCACCGCCCTCAAGGCCATCGCCGATCATTGCCGCAGTGTCTATCTCGAGCATAAAGAAGACGCTCTCGGCCTTCAGGCCCTGAGCCTTATGATTCCTGCCATCTCTCCAGGGGATTTCCTTTCCCTCTACAGCGAGGGTGGTTCCATCATCAAAGCTGACCCTCACCTTACAGGCCAGTACGAGCATCTGGTCAGCACTGCCGACACATTGGCTTCTTCCGTCATCTGTCTTTTTGAAGACGGCACCTTCCGGACCTCAACCGGCTCATTCTCTGATTTTGTCGGCAACGGCAGCTACACTCTCATTGACTTCTGGGCTTCCTGGTGCGGTCCTTGCCGCAAGGAGACTCCTAATGTGGTTGCCGCCTACAACAAGTACCGCAGCAAAGGCCTCATTGTCCTTGGCATTCCTGTCAACGATGCCCTCAACGACACCAAGGCTGCCATGAAAGAACTCCACATCCACTATCCTCAGCTCCTTGACCCTGCCCAGATCTTTGCTGAAAGATTCGACATCAACGGCATCCCTACCATCATCCTCTTCGACCCACAGGGCAACATCATCGCCAACGACATCCGTGGCCCTGAGATTGAAGATGCGTTAAGTAAGATTAAGTTTTAGCTCAGCGATTTCTTCTTCTATTTCCTGGCCCTGGTTATTTCCACCTGAAGGCCAAGGGCATTTATTATCCGGTAGAATGTCCCTACACTTGGTGTCATTACTCCGTTCTCTATCTTGGAAATATAGCTTTTGGAACTCCCTATTCTGGAGGCCAGTTCATTTTGAGTCACTTTTACTCGCACACGGGCATCCTTAAGGACCTGCCCTGAATAGAACGCATAAGCCTGTTCTTCTGCCTTGATTCTTTTCTCACTGCCAGGAACCCCAAACTCAGCATCCAACACACTATCATAATCTCTTATCTTGTTGTCATTTACATGTTTTCTCATAATATGCTTTCTTTATTTGCTTCGCTTTTTCTATTTCCGCCTTCGGTGTCTTTTGAGTCTTCTTCTTAAATCCGTTAAACAATATCACAAGATTGTCTTTATCGAATATGAAGAATGTTCTAAAGATATTTCCCTCATATTCAGTCCTAAGCTCATAGATACCATCTTCAATGTGTTTTACAAACTTAGCAGGTATCCTATTTTGTGTTTTCAGCAGCAATAGTCCATACTTAATCTTCTGTTGTTGTTCAAGAGTCAGAGTATCCATAAACGCTTCAAAGTATCCACCATATGTTAGAATACGTCTGGTCTGTTGCAAAGATAATAAAGGTTGCATTATTCTGCAACCTTTAGCCGCTTTTTCCTTTGCTGTTTTCTCTCCCTTCTCTTTCCTCTCTTTCTTCCCCTTCTTCATCATTCAAAGATTTATTGTTCGCTCCGCAAAGAAAGCACCTCCAGAAGAAAAGCGGATGCCAAGCGGTAAAATTGACTCTGTCCGCCCCTACCGGACAAATCGCAAGATCGTCCCAAAATTCCAGGATTGTATAAAAATGAGAGGTGTGTAATGTTGGTTTTTGAACAGCTCAGAAGAAGTTGTCCAGAATAACAACATTATTCTTTTTAAGTGTTTGACGATAATTGTCAAAATATGGTTGTACCTTTGTCTAACAGTGTTAAAATTGATTTTTGTGTTGCTATGAAAGGCTTCATTTACAAATATACTTTTTCTGACGGCAAGGTTTATATCGGACAGACCTGTAGACCTCTTGAGGTTCGTCATAAAGAACACCTCAATCCTAAAACGGGGCCATTGAACAAAAAGTTTTGGGAAGCTTTTAAAAAGTATGGTGAACCCAAACCAGAAATAATAGAAACCATTGAAAAAGAAGATGGTATTTCTCTTGCAAATACTTTAAATGAACGAGAGACATATTATATCAACGGGTATAAGGCAACAGATTCTAACTACGGTTACAATATAAAATCAAAAGGTGTTACTTATAGCTCTGATCAACTTATTCTTGATGCTGAATTTGAAAGGATTTGGAAAATAGTAGCCGAGAAAGCCTATCCTTCATTCTGCCATATATATGACAAAATTAGTACAGGAAGATGCCATACGCTTTCTGAGGAAGAGAAATCTTTCATTCAATCTTCTTTGCTTAGCAACAATTTGTTCTCTGCCCCTCTGAAAGAAGTTATGGATTCCTCGACTTTCGCTGTGGATAACGAGAAGGGATTGTTTTGGTTAAGCGAAGCCCTTGATTACGCCGAGTCTGCCTTTTGTGATGAGTCTTGGGAAAACATACGCCAACACATAAATGAACACTCTCGATCAATTCTACAAAAATCAAAAGAAGCTGACATAATTCTCCAAATAGATAAAGAAGGAAATGTTGTACGGGAGTATTTAGATGACGATGAGATTCGGCAGACATTCAATATTACACGTATAGACAACATTACAAATGTATTGAAAGGACGCCAGAAAACAGCTTATGGTTATTTTTGGAAATACAAGACTCATAGCTTAAAAACAAATGGATTATAGCTCACCCTATAATCTTCATCCAGCAAAGACACATTTCTCAGAGTTGTAGTATGTCCCTTGTGGTTTTCAAAGTATTCTTCAAAATGTGCCCCGGTATGAACATGGCCTGAAAGGACTATTCTGATATCTCTTTCATAAAGTATGTCTGCAAGCACTTTACTTCCAAAGTGTGACATATAGTTATACCCTCGTTGGAGAATGGAATATGCAGAATACAGCTCTTCTTCGTTCTTATAAAAAGCCCATCCCCTTTGACCGTCTCGATGGATTTGTCGCGATAGCGTCGAAACAATCTCCCAAGATTGTTTTTCAACAAAATTTCAATCTTTCAAGATTGTTTTATATATTTGCTTCGACGTTAAAGCATCTATTATGGAACTAAATCCTGACGTACTGTATAGAAACTCACATAGATTGGTCTCCCAGGTAAGCCTCGATTTCAAGCGCGAGATCTACGACCGGATCAATTGGAAGCCCCGGATCATCGGCATCAAAGGTCCAAAGGGCGTGGGAAAGTCCACGTTGCTGAAGCAGCATATCCGGGAGGCCTTCCCCGATGACAGCAAGGTCCTTTATGCCTCGTTGGACCATATCTGGTTCAACGGCAACAGCCTGGACGACCTGGTGGAGTATCACTACATCCACGGAGGGACACATCTGTTCCTGGACGAGGTCCACAAATACAAGAATTGGCAGTGGGGCATCAAAAACATCTATGACAACTATCCTTCCCTGAATGTCGTGTTCACGGGCAGTTCGATGCTTCAGATTGATGAAGGGAATGCAGACCTGTCACGCCGGGCGACAATGAATATCATCAACGGGATGTCCTTTCGGGAGTATCTTGCCTTCGAGGGTATCCTGTCCTGGGACAAGGTCGGCTTGGACGATATTCTCTCCCGGCACGTAGAGATCGCTACTGAAATCACAAACAAGGTCCACGTGCTCGATTATTTCGATGACTATCTGCGCCAGGGCTACTATCCCTTCTACAAAGAAGACCCGGAAGGGTTCGATGAACGGCTCGCAGAGGTATGCAAGCAGGTTATCGAGCAGGACATCCCCGCCGTTACGGAAGTGGAGTATGCAACTGTTCAGAAACTGAAGAAGTTGCTGTATATCATCGCAGCGCAGGTTCCTTTCATCCCGAAGATGGAAGATATCTACACCCAGTTGGAGGTCAACCGCGAACAGGGGCTCAAGCTCTTGGATTTGCTGGAAAGGGCGGCTTTGATCGGACAGCTCAAAACCAGCGTCAAGGCTGTCAAGAAGATGTCGTCACCCGACAAATTGTTCCTGGACAACCCCAACCTGATGTATGCCTTGTCCAGTACTCCTGAGATCGGGACAATCCGGGAAACCTTTTTCTACAACCAGTTAAGCCGCGTGTGCAAGGTCAATTATCCGGACAGAGGTGATTTCCTTGTAGATGGCCGCTATCTGTTCGAGGTGGGCGGTCCCAAAAAGAGTTTCAATCAGATCAAGGATGTCGAGAACAGCTTCCTGGCTATTGACGGCGTCGAGTTCGGTCGCGGTAACAAGATTCCTCTCTGGCTTTTCGGATTCCTGTATTAATCGCTATGTGAACTTCGCCTTCGCAATATAATAAAGGATGATGCCAACCAACAGCATCTTTTCCATCTCCTTTTGCTACATTTTCTTTGCCCGTGAAAACGTAGCAAATCTTTGAACTCGTTGGAAAAAATGCGATGCAATCATATAACTAACATTCATTCAGCCGCATAAGGCAGTCCCCTAGATTTTGCCATTCTGCCATTACATGGTGCTCTTAATAAGTCAACATTTTGAGGATTTTGAGAAAAATGCCGTTTCAAATTTTGAGGAAATTGAGAAAAACCTCAAATAAAATTTTGAGGAGGAACGAAATAGCAACTATTTTCATCTCTGATTTTCTTTGAGACAAAGGTACGGTTCTCCTTTGACAAATTTCGTCAAGCATGAAGAAGCTCATTGAAAAGAATCTGTATTTCCTGGTGAAGTTTTATGAAACCTTGGTTCTTTTTGTTGGATATTTCGTTCATATACAACCGTTTGTTAATCTCAAGCATGATTGAATGGTACTCCTTGTTTGGAACCGGGAAGGTTTTGCTGTTTGAAAAAGGTTTATTGATGCCTACGGCATAGCCACTGGATCTGAAATGATCAAGAATCAGGTCTATTACAGCATTGCTGGGCTTGGTTTCATCCTCATTGAAGCCTATACATATGTCTATGTTGGAATGGCGGGGATTCAAAAGACTGGGCTCTGAGGAAAAGCTGTGGCAATCTATCAAAAGTGTGGGGTCTTTCATTTTGAGAATCTTTTTCGCGGAGGAAGAATGATAGTCTATGTACGTGCATAGCGAGTCAAAAGTATTGCCGAAAGACCGGCGGGATACTCCCGTTCCTAACGGGTCTGGAAGATCTCTCCAATAGGATATTCCTAGCCCTGTCTTTTCCAGAGGATCGTTCGGCAGTCTCTCAACATCGCAATACAGCCGGCAATATGGGAAGACGATACTGTCTATTCTCTCATCTGAGGTGTCTGGGAGAAATAGCGAATCAGTGTGGTAGTCTATGAGCAAACGCTCTTCGCCGCTTAAATCATCTAAACTATACCCGGAACCGGCCGGAAACGTGGAAGAAGAATGAGGAATGTGAAGGATAATTGATTGGTAGTTTGTTGCTTTCATTGTGTTGTTATTTAGTTGTTTACTCGTCCTCGCTTTTTGGGGAACAGCCAAAAACAACACTTGCTGTCAGAGAATAAAAAATCCTTATATGCCTGAAGACACATAAGGAAATCCACAATCTCAGAGCGGTATGAATTTTTGGCTATTGCCCACATCTGCTTTCGCTCGCCACCGTGGCTTTAGGAATGCTCTTCCCCAGAGCTCGGTTGGCACGCATTTCTGCGTTCTTGATGCAAATCTCCGAATGCCCAATAATTGAGTTCTTCAATTCTAGTGCAATATTACGGAGATTTTAGAGTTTTTCAAAAAAAGAAGAAATAATCCAAAGAAAAGCAATCTAATCCTCTTGGGGTGTAAATAATAATTCTGATTTCCGCCAAAATGTCGCCAAAATGTCGCCAAAACAGAGACGTAAAAAGAGCTAACCGCCGAAAATCAGCTAGTTAGCTCTTTTTGGGGAGCCCCGAGCGGGAATCGAAAAAGCTAGCTTGTCAGAGAGGGTTGAAGGGATTTGAAAGGATAATGATAATCGGTGACCATTTACTATTTGATATTCTACTACAGCTCATATTTCAGATAAGGGATTATATTCCATCGAACGCAATTGTGGTTTTTTGAATATTTTTACATTCGTTGTGATGTAGTTTTATATTTATTTCTTATATTTGCATCCAAACGAATGTAATTATGAGCAGAAATATCATATCTTCAACATTGAAAGCACTGCGGAAGGAGCATGGTCTGACGCAGGTAGATTTGGCTATGAAGTCCGGAGTTGGTCTGAACTTCGTGCGCGAATTGGAACAAGGAAAGACCACGGTGCGGATGGATAAGGTAGCCCAGGTGTTTGATCTGTTCGGATACGAACTGGTTCCTCAAAAGAAAGTGAAATGAAAACGGCATTGATTGAATACAAAGGGAAGGCAGCCGGAATCTTGAAAGAGACAGATGAAGGCTACGAGTTCCTTTATGATACAGAGTATCTTTCCGATGCTGAGGCTAAGCCTGTCAGCTTGACTCTTCCCTTGACGGAAAAGCCATACAAATCTCCGGTTCTTTTTCCGTTCTTTGACGGCCTCATTCCAGAGGGCTGGCTTCTGGATGTGGCTCTGCGCAATACTGACATCAGTGAACTAGACAGGTTCTCTCTTCTGCTTCTCTGCTGCAAGGACTGCATTGGCGCGGTAAGTGTTATTCCAATAAAGGAGGTTGGTGATGAGTAAGTGCTTATTCTGCTATAAGGAACTCAGCCTGGGAGAGGTTGATTTCCATAAGTCTTGTTGTCGGAAGTTCTTTGGTACAGAAACGGCCCCCGTTTTGGACTATACCCGTGAAGAGATGGACGACTTGGCCGCCCAGATTATCAAGTCTCAAACAACGTTGACCGGTGTCCAGCCCAAACTGTCTTTGAATCTCGATAAGCATAGGAATTCCAGTAAACTTACAATTGTGGGTCTCTGGGGAGGCTACATTTTCAAGCCTCAGACGGAGTTATTCGCGATGCTGCCCGAGAACGAGGACCTTACAATGCACCTAGCCGAAATCGCCAGACTGAAGATTGTTCCCCATACACTCATACGTATGAAGGACGGCAGCATCGGCTACCTTACCAAGAGGATTGACCGGACAAAAAACGGGGAGAAAATCGCGATGGAGGATATGTGCCAATTGACAGAACGTCAAACTGAGCATAAATACAGGAGTTCATACGAGCAGATTGGAAAAGCCATCCGAAAGTACTCCGCCTTCCCTCAATTGGATATGGTGGATTTCCTGGAGTTGGTGTATTTCTCCTGGCTCACCGGAAACAACGATATGCATCTGAAGAACTTCTCCCTATATTCTCCTGCCGGCGAACATGTTCTAACTCCTGCATACGATCTGCTGAGCGCAGCCGTAAGCAATCCTGCTGATGACGAAGAATTGGCCTTGAACCTTAATGGAAAAAAGAAACACATTACGGATTCCGATTTCATAACTGCATTCAAGACCTGCGGCGTTCCAGAAATCGTGTTCAGCAGAATCAAGAAGAAGTATCTTGACCTTCTCCCTAAGTTTGAACAGGAAATACAGAATTCTTTCCTCTCAGAAGAACTCAAGACAGCGTACATTGATCTCCTTCATAGGAGAATAAACAATCAAATAAAAGAGTATTAATATGAAACGAATCTTTCTTTTTATGACGCTGATGCTTGCTGCAGTGGTGGCAACGGCGCAGAAGGCAGAAGCACAGTCACAGACTGTTGGGCCGTCCGTCGCTGAGCAGCAGTATCATAAGTATATCATTGTTTCTATAACAGGGAATATAAAGAGCGAGGGAATAAAGGTAGATGTAGACAATGGTCAATCTGTAGACAGGCTGAAGGATAAAGATGGAAAGAAGATGACATTTAAAACACCTGCTGCCGTTCTTATGTATTTTTTGTCTGAAGGATGGGAGATGTATGTTAATGGATCATCAACAACTGGCGGTTCGGCTGGTGGTTATGGTAGTGTTAGTACTGCGCCATATTGGATTATGAGAAAGCCTTGTACAAAGGAAGAGTTTGATACCGCTGTCAAAACCGGCATAAAATAGGTGCGAATTCGGATTTAATGTTTGTCCGGGGTCGGACAAATCCCAAGATTATCCTAAACGATTCCAGGATTGTCAGTGCGAATTACAGGATTCGCCAAAAAAAATCCAGAAACCGCCCATGTTTTTGGCGATTCCTGGAATTGTATCAAAATCAAAGTAACTCTTTAACGCTTATTAACAAGCCAGGTTCCCTTTGCTTCATCGTAGACCAGTTTCTCCGTATCGGTCTCCGCGAATACGCTTACAGGTTTATCCAAGCTTGTCATGTTGGCAGGGTGTTTTTTGCACCAAACCTTTAACTCGGCACAACAATCAAAATCATCGTATTGCTCTGCTTCGTTGAAGAGATTTGCAACTTCAGAGAGGGTCTTGGCTTTTGAGAGGCTAGTTCTCCAAGCTTCTGGAATAAGGTTTTCTTGATTCTTTATCATGATAGTAACGTGTTTGTACAGAGAGTATTACCTGGTGGATATTTGACTGGTTTTATTGGGGTTTGGTTTATTGTCCCGTTAAGCAAAGATAGTATTTTTGGGTTCCAAATAATGCTTGATGCCAAAATCGTGCAAAAAAATGTACGATTTCATAGAAAAGATCGCTGAGAATCTACTCGTTTATGGCTTCCAGGTAGAAGGAGAAAGGGCGGAAGCCATCGTTGCAGCTGATCATGGCGCTCATAGGGTTTTTCATCCAGCCGTCAAAGAAGTTGCCCTGGCCGTTGGCGAGGGATTCAACAAAGGGTTTCATGGAGTCCCAGGCAGAAGGGCATAATCCATCAGGTCGCTGAGCATTTTCTGATATCCATTGCTGGCCTTGCCGGATATCGCAGGCGTGTTGGATGGGATTTTCATATTTTGCCATCAGGTCCGGATAGGTTGTCTGGCGGATGGCTGTGATTCTAACCTTATTCATCTTGTTCATGAGGTAAAGATACAGAAATAGACCTGGATTTGTCCTAAACGATTCTGAGTTTGTTTTGAGTTGATCGGGATATTAAAAATACGGCTCAATTCCCTGTGGAGTTGAGCCGTAAATATTTAATCAAGCTGTTTATCTGTTAGAAGGCATAAGCCAAACCAACGGTGAAAGCGTTTCTGTGGTTCTTAATTTCTGTGTCTGCAGCCTTGAGAACTCCCCAGTCATAACCAGCCCTAACCTCAAAATGCTTAGCAAACCTTACACCGGCCAGAGCGCCAAGCTGAAGGTCAAAACGCTTGAAAGCACCATCCTCGAAAGGATCGTCAGAACCGCCTACTCCACATACTACGCTAGGACCTGCACCAACAAAGATGGTTGCAGCGTCTGCTACTTCAAATGAGTAGTTTACGTGAACAGGAACCCTGAAGTAGTATATATCTGTAGATATCTCGTGAGCCTTGAACTTGATGTAATCGAAAAGAACACCCGGTTCGATTGAAAGTCCGATATCGCTGATAGGAGCCTCATAAAGACCGCCAACATAGAAACCGTTGCCGTCATAAGAAGCTGTAAGATGACTTTCGCTGAATGAAACCTTGCTGTTCAGATAGCCTGCGCTGATCTTGAACTGTGCAGAAGCGCTGTAACCGATAAACAGCAGTGCTGCCAAAACTAATAATTTCTTCATAAAACTGATGTTAAATTACTTAAATGCTTTCTTTACAAAATTCCAGATGGCCAGGAGGATTACAGCACCTATAACAGCGCTTACAATCTGTCCATACCACTGAGCCCAGAAAGGACTGGTGGCGCCAAGTTTGCCAAGCAGCCAGCCGCCGACAAAACCGCCGGCAAGACCGATAAGAATGTTCCAGATAAGACCGCCTTTGTCTTTGGATACGAAGAAGCCGGAAAGCCAGCCTGCTACCGCTCCGATGAGCAATGTGATGATGATGTTCATGGTACTAGTTTTTAAAACGTGATAAACAAAGATACAGAAATTTCCGGTCTATTCCTATTCTGTAATCACGATTTTGATAACCAGCGGGCATTCAATGGCTGACATCTCCAAAACAGGATCTTTCTCGGAAGGGAAAGTCTTGACTTCCCTGGTGGCCAAATTGTAATGTGTTCCGACAAGAGCTGCCTTAGGGACATAGGTGCGGAGAATGACAACCCTGTTGTTTTCGTTACTGTAGGCCATCAGCACCTTGCTGCCTGGGCCGGTAATGATACCCTGTACCACCTTCTTTCTTGGAGTTGACTCAACCTCGGATTCTTTGTATCCAAGCTTTTCAAGGGCTGAGGTAAGGTCATACTCATAAGTCTTTCTGGTAGTGGATCCGTCAGGGTTTTCCTGAATGAAATCAGAAACCTTCAGGTTGAGGGTAACCGTATCCTGATAACGGCTGTACCATACCATCTCTACAGGGAATTCTGAACGGCCGCCGTAACGGTCAAATGCGTGAATCTTGCCCTTTACTGTGAGGGTGTTGAACTTGGTGGTGTCCATAAGAGCCTTCCATTCAGGTTTGGTGGTGTCCGGAAGGAACTTTACATAAGCTGAATCGCGATGAGGCTCGAAGATAACTATAGAGTCTGCCTTTGTGTTGCCCTCCCATGCGAATGAAGATATGTATTTGGTAGAGTATGTGCGGGTGTCGTTCTTGTCCTTTTCGTTAACGTACAGGCGACGGTCAAAAGAAACGGCGATAGATCCAAGAGACACCTCCCAAGTGCTAACTGTTTCCTCTGGGTCGGAGCCAGGAACGACTGTTGTCTTGACGTCTCCGTGGGTAACGTTGCCGCGGATGAAGCTCCACTTGGTAAGTCCCTCTTCAGGAGTAGGCATCATCACCAGGCTGAAAGGAGTTGAGCTTACATACTGGATCTTCTCCTCTTTGTCCTTGTAGCCGCCTACGAGAGAGAAAATGTCATCCTCGATCATGTTGCGGGTCTCTGTGGTCTTCATCCTTATGAAGTACTGGCCCTCCATATCCTCTTTTGCTGCGTTCTGGGTAACTCCCATGGAGTCAACCTTGAAGTTGGTGGACTCGGTAATGTAGGAAGCCATTGTGGCTGGAGTGTAGATGAACCTCTTGGATGACATGTTGTCAAGAACAACCATATCCTGGGTAAAAGGAATTCCGGAAGGGTTTACACGGAAAATCACCGCATAAGGAAGTCCCTTTGTTACGGTATCGTGCTGAGCATAGCTCACAAAACCGAAAACCTGGTCGCTGATCTTCAAGCCAGTTACGGCATCCTTGAGACCCTCGATATCATTTTCAATTTCGGTTGTATCCTTGTCGTAAATTTCTTTTTTATCGCAACCTGCCATCACGAATAAAGAGATGGCAATAAGCAGAAGATACTTTTTCATAGACTCAAAATGTATTATCGCTTGTTATTATTCTATTACCGGCACGTTTCGTCCTGCCTTCTTGAAAAGATCCTTGTAGAAGCCGTTTTCTATCACCTTGCGGATGCAGGTGTTGGTTGCCTTGTAACCGTTGAACATTGTAGCGTCGGCTTTGATCTTATCTCCTTTCCAGAGAACATTTGATTCCTTGTCAAGTACGGAAGGAGTCATCCAGGTACGAGGGCTGTTGAAAACCACCTTCTTTCTGGTCTCGACGCGAAGAATGAAGTCAGCCTCTTCTGCAGTCTCCACTGCTGTCCACTGGCCGGCATTTGAGAATTCACGGATAACGTCAGCCACTTCGTCTGCAGGAATAGGATACTCATTGTCGTTGACAATCTGCACAAACACTTTGTTGCCGGCGGCAACGGCTTCTGACAGGGAAGTCTGGGCAAAAGCACTGGTTCCGGCGAAACCAAGCACTGCCATTAATGAAAGTACGAATTTTCTCATTTTACAGGATTTGTTATTAATAAATGACAAAAGTATCGATTCTGACTTTTGTGCTTGACCAAAAGACGCGACGGTTTCTTGCGGTTATGCGACAAAACGTGTCATTTTGGTCTATTTGTCAAAAAATGACGCAGTTTTGGTCGGGGTTGAGTAAATTTGCAATATGAATCTTCTAAAAGCAATTAGACATTTTTTTATCTTCTCTGGCACCGCTCTGGCTTGCCTTTGCTGCAGCCCTGACAAGGCGGATTCGAATAAAGTCTCCGGGAATAGCGACCCTCAGGCCATTTCCGAAGAATACATAAGAAACCTGGGCAAGACAGATCTGGACGGGGCCATGTACAAAGTAACAGAAGGAGCTTCAAAGGGAGTTTTCACGCCACTGGAGGCAAATCTGCTTAGGGCAAAGCTCTTTTACCAATATTCCGAGGACTATGACCAGGCCCTGCAATGGTGCCAGGAAGCCCTTATGACCAAAGAAGCCCAGGAAGACAATCTCAAAAGGCTGGAAGTGCTCCGGAATATCCAGACCATAGCCCAGACCAAGAAAGACTATCCGGCAATGCTCTCGGCCTGCAGGCAAGGGCAGGATCTGGCCCGAAGCCTTGGTCTAGAACTGGACGGACTGGCTTTTGATTATGCCGTAGGAAGGTGCATGTACTACACAGGACAGCAGGAAGATGGGCTGAGGGTTATGGAAGAATCGGTGGAAAAGGCCCTGAAGATGGTTAAAACCCATAGTGAATACGGCCACTGGATTACGTGCATAGGAAATCTGACCAACACTTATGTAGGAGCGGAAAACTGGCAGAAAGCCATCCAGAAATGCGACCAGCAGCAGAAGGTTCTTCAGGAAATGGCTCTGAAGTTTCCTCAAGACGAATTTTCAACGAACTGGGGAGACCGTGTGCTGTTCTACTCAAGAATCAACAAGGCTATCTCGCTTTGTGAACTTGGGCAGGCAAAACAGGCAGAGAACCTGTTTTCACAGGCCCTGAAGCAAGATTACGCTTCAACCTCTGACGGAGTGTTCCGCCAAAGCGGCTATTACGCAAAGACCGGGAGAGCGGACAAGGTTACCGAATGTCTGGAACTGTCCCCGTACTCTGGTCAGGATACCGTAGACAGAAGATATGTTTCCAGGCTGTCGAGACTGGAAGAAGCCTACAGGGTAGCCAGGGATTCCACGAACGCGAACCTTCTGGCTGAAAGAATCGCCGGCCTGAACAGGCAGATTGAGGAAATCGAAAGCAGGACCGTTGCTGCAGATGTCGAAGGTTACAAGTCCAGGAACTACAAGTTCAAGATCAATGACCTCTCTGCCACCCTGAAAACCAACAACATCTTCCTTATAGCCCTCTCTGCCCTGATTCTTGTTATGCTGATCGCCGGAGTAACACAGTACATCAACAAATACAGAAGACGCAAGACAATAAATACCATACTGTCAGAGAATATCAAGATCAAGAAGGAAATAGAGACCCTTCGTTCCCTGATAGCCGTCCAGAATCCGAAAACCGAGGACAAGGACAGGCAGGTGTCTTCTCTTGTCAGCATTTTCAAGGAAAAACAGTTCTTTCTCAACAAGATGATGTCAATTTCCATGGCAGCCGGACTCTTGGGCTGTTCACAGCGCGAACTCAGGCGTATGATTGAAGCAATCGAGCCCGGGATGACCTTTCCTCGCTTTATCAGCAGCCTGAGAATCGACTATGCCAAATCGCTGATGGAAAAAGAACCGGCGCTGCCTGTTTCGGAGATAGCGGACCAGTCCGGCTTCTACAGCACAAGAACATTCCAGCGCACTTTCCTCGCCACTACGGGCCAGACTCCTAGTGATTATCGCTCAAAGCAGAAAAATGACTAAATTTGTTCTGTTTTGACAGTATTATCGCGATTAAAACCATTTGAAATGAAGATAAGGACTTTGAGAAAAACTTTTGCTGTGGCATTTGCCTCAGCGATGATGTTGTTTGTCTGCTGCGGGAGCGCATTTGCCCAGAATGAGGATAGCCTCAGATATCTGGCAGGGCCGAGATTCGCCTCTTCCAATGTGGACTCCCTGGTGCTGGACGACTTTGCCTGGTGCAACAGGTATGTGATGCCAGACCAGAGCTGGGCAAGATTTACGGACATAGAGAGAATTCCTGTGGCAAAGCAGCTGCAGGGCCATCTGAAGGCTAAATACAAGATGTTCATCACCCAGCCGATAGACCACAAGCATCCCGAGAAGGGACTGTTCAAGCAGAGGGTGATAGTAGGCTTTGCAAACTTCAAGGCCCCTACCGTGATCATCACCGAAGGATATACCGCCAAGTACGGGGCTAACCCGAGATATGACGAAGAGGTAGCGTACCTTCTGCAGTGCAACTTCGTGCTGGTGGAGCACAGGTATTTCAACGAGAGCGTTCCTTTCATGCAGGATGACTCCACGATTACCTGGGAAAAACTCAACTGGGACTATATGACCGCTGAGCAGGAAGCCGCAGACCTTCACGAGGTGAGGAAGGCCCTCAGCCATATCTTCTACGGGAAATGGGTAGCCACAGGCATCAGCAAGGGAGGCCAGAACTGCATGTGCTACACGATGTTCTATCCTAAGGACGTGGACGTGTCCGTTCCGTATGTGGGACCTGTTGCAAGAGCCCAGGAAGACGGAAGGCACGAGCCTTTCCTCAGGGATTCCACCGGAACCGCCGAAGACAGGGCCATCATCTTCAACTTCCAGAACGAGATACTCAAGAGAAGGGACGTTATTGAGCAAAAACTCGCCGAGTGGAGCGAAAAGAGCAAGATTTCCTACAATATCTCCATACCTGAGGTTCTTGACTACTGCGTGCTGGAGTTCCCGTTCGCCTTCTGGCAGTGGGGAAGGAAGACTTCCACCATTCCTGCCGTTACGGAATCTGACGACGTGCTGTTCAAGTACTTCGTTGACGCCGTCGGGCCAGACTACTTCCAGAGCTGGGACGACAACGCCCCGTTCTTCGTCCAGGCCGCCAAGGAACTCGGCTACTACGGATACGACACCAAGCCGTTCAAGGGCCTGCTGAAGATTAAGTCCGCAAAGGGATATCTGAGAAAGATCTTCCTGCCGGGCGGAAAGAAGTTCAAGTTCGACAAGACTCTCTACAAGAAGCTCACGAACTTTGTGGCCACCACAGACAACAAGATGATGTTCATCTACGGCGAATGGGACCCTTGGTCTTCCGTAAGGCCGCTCAGCCCTGGCCACGACAACATCAAGTTCTTCATCGCTCCGGGCGGAAGCCACAGGGCCAGGATCTCCAACCTCCCTCCGGAAAAGAGAGACGAGGCCATCAAGACCCTCAAGGAGTGGCTTGGGATGAAGTAGCAGCATTTAGAAATGCTTGGCCATAAGTCCTTTTAATCTTTTCAGTTCCGTATGTCAGGCTTCCTTTTCAAAGACATAGAACTCTCTGATTCGTCCTGGGTCAGGGAGCTGTTTTCCGTCCCCGACTTCAACTCGGAAGACTACAACTTCACCTACCAGTATCTGTGGAGGAATATTTTCAAGAGCAAGATTGCCAGAATCGGAGACCTTGCGCTCGTACAGTACAATATGGAAGGGCGCAGAAGCTACCTGATGCCCGTCGGCCGGGCGGAAGACTCCCAGAAGGCGGACCTTCTGAACTCGATGCTCGGCGATGAATCCCTTCTGGGCGAGGACGGCAAGCTCGTCTTCTACGGAGTGCTGCCTTCCCAGCTGGACTTTCTGGAAAGGCATTTCAGCGGAAGATTCACGGCGGAACAGTTCCGCATGGGAGCAGACTACATCTACGATGCCGAATCGCTGAGAACCCTCCGCGGCAAGAAATACCAGGCCAAGCGCAACTTCGCCAACGGCTTCAGAAGGCTCTACAACTGGAAGTTCGAGCCAATCACTGAAGAAAACCTTGCCGAGTGCCGCCAAATGAACGACGAATGGTGCCGCCGCAACGGCTGCGGAGAAAACTTCTGGAAAGCAAGCGAATTCTGCGCCGTGAGAATCTCCCTCGACAACTACCGCGCCCTGGGGCTTGACGGCGGGCTCCTGAGGGTTGACGGAAATGTCGTGGCTTTCACGATCGGAGAGAGGGCAAGCTCCAACACCCTGCTGGTGCACATAGAAAAAGCCCTCACGGAATATCGCGGAGCATACCAGGCAATGAGCCAGGAATTCCTCAGCTATATGGACAAGATCCTGCGGGAGAGGGAAAACATTCCGGACGGAACACCCGCATTCACCCTGGTAAACAGAGAAGACGACTCCGGAGACGAGAATCTCCGCAAAGCCAAACTGGAATATCACCCAATCGAGATAAAGGAAAAATACCTGGTCTTCCTTAAATAATGCCCTTGTACTTTAGCCAAAGTGCAAAGAATTTGTCATAAGGAGAATACGCGCCCTTTTCGTATGTTATGAAATCTCTGTCCAGAAGACCTTTTATGGCTGAGGAAACACTGCTTGCTGAAGGGAGTTTATGCCTTTTCAAGAATCGGATTCCCGTAACTTCCCTTGCCTCTCCATCCCTGGCAATAGCCAAGAACACATCTTCTTGTTTATCCGGCATTTGATACAGCAAGGCCTCGTATGTGTCTGAAGACAATTTCAAAATGAATTCAATGGCTTCGTCAACATTACTAAAAAATAATTATCATAAAATGATTATCACTTTTTGATAATCATAAAATGATAATGTCTTTTGAGAGACAGGCCCGGTATTGAAGGAGTTTACGGAATCTGTTCAAAACATTATCTTTGTTAATAGTATTGAACTGATATGATATGAAAAATTTATTGTTGGCGGTTGCCGTAGCGGGCCTGGCGCTTTTGCCGCAAGGCCTTTCCGCACAGAAGAAGGCGAAAATTGACAAGAGTGCGGGATATATGGATGTCCCTTGGTTCCAGAATCACGATCGCGGAGAAAATGCCCCTGACGGACACGCGTACATACAGATGGTGCAGGATACCGGATTCTGGGCTATGGAGGATATGACGGTTTCCCAGATACTCTCCGGCAACGTGCCTTCCGCCCTGAAGAAGTTCCGGAAGATTGTCTACAAGGCAGACGGGCATAAAGTTGAAATGTGGGTGTTGCCGGATTACCTCGCAGTGGGCAACGACCAGGATTTCGTACGTATGCCGATGGGGCCTCTGGCGGCCCAGAGAGTGGCCGACAGCCTGTACTGCAGCCTGCCGACAACCTTCCTTTCGGATAGAATAGACGAAGTTTCTGAAGGCAGAATCGAGATCTTCCCGTTCCGTCCGGTGGGCGACAGGAACATGAAACCGCTGTGCTTTGAAGACAGCAACAACGCCATCAACGCCCTGATGAGGTCAAAAGGGCTCAAATTCGGGCAATTTGTCTCCGGACTGAAGAAAGACGTCGTGCTGACCACAAGACTTGAAAACGAGCCGGATTATTATCGCCACGTGGCAATCTACGGATGGTTCCACCCGGACGGACATCCTCAGCAGCCGCTGTTCATCCGCCACGGCAACTTCTACTCGGACTACAGCCACGGAATAAGGCTCATCTACCGAACGATAAAGATTGACGGAAAGGAATACGACCTGAGAGCCGTTCTGGAAGACCCGTTCCTGTTCCGCCTGGTCAGCAAGGAAGACGTGCCGTTCAAGCGCGCCTCCTACGACTGGCAGAAGCCGTGGCATTTCGGTGGCAAGTAAACGCCTGAATAACACCATATTAAATAGCAGGTCCTGCGGCGTTTTTGTCGCAGGACCAACTACTTAAATCGCTGAGATTCAAATCTCTAACCACCCCCCCTTTACTTCAGGCGGTTGATGGTCTGTTCAATCTCTGCACGGAGTTCAGGCTCGAGGTCCGGATTCTCAGCGAGGATCTTCTGGCAGCCATCGATGATATCCTGCCTCTTGTAAGAGTAGATGTACCATCCAAGGGCCTCGGCCGCGTTCAGGCGGATTTCGAGTGAGTTGTCCTTGTCGGTGAGCATCTCCAGGAACTGAGGTATCGCCTCGTGGAGATTGTAGTTACGTGTCATGCGGATGTCGGAAATCCTGTCGCTTTCCTTGGCGGACTTGTCAAAGATTTCCTTGATTGTGCTGTTGTAACGCTTCACGTTGCGGGCTATGGCGGTTTCAACTTCCTTGACTACCTCGTCGTTGTCCAAGTAGGTCATGGTTGGCTTAACTTTCTCGAACGCTGCCTTGAGGGCATCGTGGTTGATGTTGAGGAAGTTTGTGGAGATGTCGTAGCTGACTCTCTTCGCCTCCGGATAGTTTACGAAAACATCCATCATGGTTTCCATGACCCTAGGGTCTCCGCTCCTTCCGCAAAGGTCTCCGGCACGTCTTCTTACAACCTCATAGCGGTCTTTCAGGCCGAGCTTGAGGGCTTCTGCGAAGGTGTCGGTGTCCATCCGGGAGAGAAGGGTCAGGCATTCCATCCTGACGGTTCCGAACCTGGACTCTTTCATCTTCTCGAGAATCTCGCCGGCAGAGATCTGGTTAAGGTCTCTGAGCATGCGCAGAGCCACGTTCTGGACTGCAGGATAAGGGCTGTCGAGCTGGCTTCTCCAGTATGCGGCGTTCTTGCGGTTGGCTGCTATCACTCCCTTGAAGTCTATGTCCGCACCGCTCTGGAAGTGGAAGGTAGGGTCTCCGATCAGATGGCCCTCCAAGGTAGGGACAAGGCGGTTGTACTCGCCGATTCTGGCTCCCAGGGAGATGATGCCCACGCACTCGTAGGTCCACTTGTCCTGGAGAACGTTCACGGTGTTGCCCTGGCATACTATGGTTCTTCCGTTTCCGAAGATATAGTAGCCGCTGATGTTGCCCTTGCGGTGGAACGATCCGTTGTAGCAGGCGTTGAACATCACGAAGTAAGGCTGAGGGTTGAAGCCCTTGAGGTCCTTCAGGTCGATGATGATGAGCCTTCTGTCTTCCTTGGACTTCTCGGCGGCGGCCTTTCTCTCTTCCGGAGTAAAGTTCCGGATTCTCCACCACTCGTCGAAGAACTTAGGAGTTACGTGGAAGTCTTTGCAGAGAGTGTCCTGAAGTTTCTTGGCGTACGCGGTAACCTCCTCGTCGCTCATTCCGGCTTTCTTCCTCTTGGCGGTTTCCTTGCTCATGATGTCGTATGGGCCAGAATCCCAGCCCCAGCCGTGGCGGTACTTCTCCGCATAGTCCGTAGGGGTCTCCTTGTTCGGAATCTCGGAGATGTGCTGCTTGTCGATGCTTCCGTGCTCGTTGAAGAAGATTGCGTCAACTTCCGGCCTCTGGAGCTCGTCGAACAGACGGTACTTCATATAGTCCTCGTGACGGAAATTCAGCTGCTTGAGGTTGCGGGAAGAGTTCTTTACAAACTGGAAGTTTTCCTCCAGGGTGATGCTCTCGTCCATCCAGGTGATCAGACAGTCACTGTTGTAGCCGTGGCCGGCGAAGGTCACGATATTGTCCAGTGTGTTCTGCATCTTGTGGGCCTCCACGCACTTCTCGAGGAAGGTTGCGATTGCCTCATACTTGTCCCCGCCCAGTTCTGCCGGATACTTGATCCTGGCGGAATAGTAGGTAGGATTCAGGTGCTGAGCGCAGTCGGTCTTCAGGTTGTAGTAGAAGAAGTCTGTGTCCACGCTGTCCCTTCCGATATACTCGAAATCGAGGTTGAGGTCATCGTAGAAGCGGTCGCTTCCCACGCTGGACTCGTTGCGGTCGAACTTGTCCTCGTCCATCTTGAAGGCGGTGGTCATGTGCTGGGCGTTGCGCACCATTGCCACAGGAATGTCGCCGATGAGCACTATACCCTCCATGTTCTTTGCCTTCTTGTAGAGTTTCTTGAGCTCGTTTCTCAGCTGCATAGGGTTCTCCCAGTCGCCTCTGAGAATGTAAGTGGAAAGGCCGTCTGCCTGAGTAGCATCGCGATAGTCATACACCTGTTTCTGGCAGGCGTTGAAGGTGGCGTTGTCGATAACGATCACGAAGGCGTTGCCTTTCTTTACGGTAGGCTTCTCGACCTTGATGTTCTGCCCCATCAGGGAAACGGTGAGGCAAACTGAAACTATTGCTAAAAATATCTTTTTCATATCTGCCTCCTTATTTCTTTGATGATAAACGGGTAACTGCGCCGGTCAGGGCAGGAATCATCTCCTTAGGAGTGTTGCTGTCCTTGAGAAGCTTGTTGCAGGAATCGATGATGTCCTGCTTGCGGTAAGAGAGTCTCCACCAGGCAAGGGATTCTGCCATAAGGGTACGGATGAAAGTGTCATCCTCCGGATCTTCCATAACCTTCAGGCACTGGTCCAGATTCTGGTGATAAGGACGGTTCCTCAGGAACTGGATGTAGGAAACCCTGTAGCCGGACTTCTTGCTCTTGTCGACGATGTTCTTGATGGACTCTGCTCCAGGATTGTCCTCGACAAGCTTCAGCAGGAATGCCCTGTCCTTGTCGGCATTGTAATAGTGGCGGTCCTGGAAGTAGTTGTTGATGGCGTCAGAAGCCTGGTTCTTGTCGAAGCAGAGCAGGGCCTGTGTACCCTGGAACACAACTCTTGTTGCGTGCACGTCGTTCACGTATGCGCCGACCAGATAAGGCAGGAACTGCTCGTCGCCGATCTGGCCCATACGGGTGACGGCAATACGGCGGATGTACTCGAAGCTGTCAGTTACGGCGAGCTTGAGAGCCTCGCGGTAGTTGTTGTCGGCGATTCTTTCCAGAAGCCTCAGGGAGTTGTACCTTACAATGGCGTAAGGAGACTCCTTGAACTTCTTCAGCAGAATGTCGGAAATACCAGGATAATTGCCTTCGAACAGCTTTATCTCAGCCATGTTCTGAAGCTCAGGGTTAGGGTCGTTCAGACGGCCTGCCCAATAGTTGTTGTCCTTTATGGCGAGCACCTCGTTCAGGTTCTCGTCTGTCCTTTCGGCTGCAAAATGGAATGTAGGGTCGCCGATGATATGGCTCTCCAGGATGTTGATGTGCTGAGCCCATAGACCTACCCTCACTCCGTTTCCGAGAAGACCGAGAAGGTCGAACGCGCTCTTGTCCTGAAGAACGTTCACGCTGTTTGCGAAACCAACCACGCAGTTACCTTTGGCCATGATGAACTTGCCGGCGATGAAGTCAGGGTTGCGGTAGTCCCCGTTGTAGCAGGCGTCAAAGATGACCATCCTGGCGTTAGGGGCGATATCGTTGATCTCCTCGAGGATGATTCCTTCCTGAAGGTCAAGCAGAGAATCGGCGGCTATTGCCTTAGGGTCCTTGTAGTCTGCATACCAGGTGGAGTCAAGTCCCCACTCCTCGCAGATTTTCTTTGCGCGGTCCACATTCCTGCGGGCGATGGTGCGCAGATAGTTGTGGAGATAGTCCGAAGGCTTCTGGTCTTCAGGAGCTCCGGAAAGATACATCCTGAACCAGTCTCCGTGCTCGTGGAACACCATAAAGTCCACATCCGGACGGCGGAGTTCCTTGATCACGTAAGGCTTCATGTAGTCCTCCATGCTGTAGCGCAGATAGCGGGCCTCGCCTTCCTTCTTGAACACTTCCGGGAACTGCTCGTTGACGATCTGCTGCTCGCCTCTCCAGGCCGTGATGGAATTGGAATATGATCCGTGGCCGGTGTAGGAAACAAACTGGTCGAACTTGTTGCCAGACTTGTGCTCCCTTACGGCTTTCTCCAGATAGGCGGCAATCTGCTTGCAGCCGCATCCGTTGCTCTTCTGGGCCTGGATTCTGCCGGAGTAGATGTCGCACTCGATGTAAGGAGTGCTGTCAGGAGCCAGTTCATAGAAATGGTGAAGTCCCTTGGTGGAATCCGCGATCTTGTTGAACTTGAGGTCGAAGTCATCGTAGAAACGGTCTGAAGGCACGGCCACAACCTCGAGAGGGTTCTTTCTCTCGTCCATCTTGTAGGCAGAGGTCATATACTGGGCCTTCATCACCATTGCAACAGGAATGTTGCCGATGAAAACTGTTCCTTCAAGGTTGTTCTCCCTGTAGAGTTTCTTGAGAATGTCCTTGACCTGCTCCGGGCTCTCCCAATCTGCGGAAACGATGAATGTAGGAAGACCCTCGCCCTCGATTGTCTTCTTGTACTCGGCGATCTGAGGGCCGCACTTTTCCAGTGTGTGGTTGTCTACTATCACCGCAAACGATGTCTTACCCTTGACAGTAGGCGCCTCGATTGTCTGGGCGACAGCCGTCAGGCAGCTGAACATCAGCAGCATTGCTATAGACATCAGTCTTTTTGTCATTATGTTCCTTTTGTTTTAAACGTTAATAGTGAAAAAAGAGGGCCGGCCACAGGGTCAGCCCTCTTGTCTGGTTTTGACTTACTAGAAGGTCAGTCCTACCTTGAAGGTAATAAGGTTCCTGCGTCCGAAGATACTCTTCTCCTGGTCAGCTCCGTGATAAGGGCTGAGGAACGGGAACTTCTTGATGGCGGCACCCCAAGTGGTGTTGTCGCCGTTAGGCTTGAGGTTCTCGTATCCGAAGGAAACGAATACTGAAGACAGGCTCTTGAGACCGCAGAAGCTGTAAGTGAGATTGAATCCCCACTTGGTGTAGTCTGAGCTCTGGTAGATGAAGTCCATCAGGGCAAAGTCTGTGAAGGCCTTGTTGTTTTCCTTTACTCCGCCGTAGTCAAACGTACCCCTTGAGTTGTTGTTCACGCCGCCGTTAACGTTAACGGTGAAGACGTTCTTGGTGTCAATAACCCAGTTGTAGGTAACGTCTGCTCCAACAAACAGGTTGTTGATCTGCTTGTGGGTCTCAGGCACATAGTAAGTGAAGTTATCCTTCACGCTCTTTGCGTTCAGACCGAACTTCCAGGAATATGAATCACCCTCTGCCATAATGTAGTCCAGATTGAAAGTCTGAGTCCTCTTGTGGAACTTCGACCTCTCGAACATAGCGTCGGTGATATAGCTCTGGATCTCGTAGGTGTTGTCGTAAGTCTGGAAGTACTCGATACCTCTCATATCGTTGTTGTCGAAACGGTAGCGGAAGAATATGCGGTCCTTCTCGGTAGCGTTGTACTGCGCTGCGAAGTTGGCTCCCCATACGGTCTTCTTTACTGTACCGGACATCTGAGGCTTGGTGTAGTTGCACAGAACGTCCTCAACCCTGTAGAGATAGTCTCCTGAAAGCAGCACCTTGAACTTGTCGCTCTTGAAGCTGTACTGGAGGCTTCCACCCAGTGCATTGGCGTTGTAGTTACGCAGTCTGTTGATACCTGCGTAAGATGCCAGCACACCTTCGTTGAAGAAACCAGGAGCCACCATTTCCCAGCCCTTCTGGTCCTTGAGGTGGTTAACGTTCTCAGGAGAACCGTCCTCACGGTAGCTTGTGTAGTGGAACACAGCTCCCAGTGCATTGTTCTGGTTAAACTCCCAAACGATTGAAGGCATTACATTCAGGTTGGAAACCCTGGTCAGAGGACGAGGGTCCAACTGCTTGGCTGCGATTGCTGCCTGATAGCCACCTGCGATACCAAGGATCAGATGGTTGTTGATCAGGCGAGGGAAACCAGCCTTGAAGTTCATGTCGTAAGTCTGGTTCTTCCATTTGCTCACGTTCTCGTCAGCAACGAAGAAAGGCATGTCGCGGGTAGGATCTGCAAGGGTGGCGTTCCACTTGGCACCTGCAATATTGTCTTTGGTATAAGTGAAATCGCCCCAGAGGTACATATTGCCCACGTTCTTGTAGATACCGCCACCATCAGTGTGGAACTTGAGAGAGTTGATTTTCTCACCTACCTGTTTCGGCTTGAAATCTCCTTTCTTGTAGTCGTATCCGGCAAATGCGTTGGCCATAAGGGTAGGAGCATCTACCATACCTCCGGCAGCATTTTCGGTATTGCTAGTCCAGATGTTTTCCAGAGCCGCCCTCTCAATGGCTGCCTTGGTACCTGTCTGAGCCATGGCCACGTAACCGGCAAACAAAGCCGGAACCAGTAAGGCCGCTATCTTAAATATCTTGTTCTTCATAACAATAATCTTTTACGCGTTACTATTTGTACCAAGTCCATGATGGAACCTTCTCGCCGTTGCGGCGGATAACAGGATGGTCGTTAACCTGGAAGTCGTCTGTAGAGTTGTTGGTGTCCTGATACTTAGGAGTACCGTCGCTTCTCTTCTCCACAACCTTCCTGGATACGGACTTTCCGCAATATGTAGCCTCAACGGAAGTACCGCCGGCATCTACGAAACCAGGGATTCTCTTCATGTGCATAGCGCTCATATTAGTAAGAAGCTCTACGCCGTCAAGTACCCAGTCTGCAGGAATCTTGGCATACTTCGAAGTTTTTTCAACCTCGGTCTGATAGTGGGCCGGGTCCTTGTAGTAAGCCTCGTCGACAGTGGTTCCTGCCGGAGCCTTGAATACGCAGAATGCAGCTCCGAATACTGAAGTCAGCCACTGCATGCTGTTCCAGTTTGTGTAGAATATGCAGGTCAAGTTAGGAACGTCCGGATTGTAACGGGATGCGTTTCCCGTCCAGGTCTGGAAGTCTGCCATAGAGTTGTCGTAGGAGTTAGGATTGTTGACCGTATGGTCTCTTGGCTCCTGTGCGACAACAACGCTCTCGCCCGGCATTACAGGATAGTCTGTGCCGGTTCCTGGGAACTGCCAAACCATCATACTGTAAACGAAGTTTCCGTCTCCGTCCTCATCCGGCCATGTAGGAAGATTGGCGGTAGCGAGGTTAGGATGCAGCTGAGCAAAGCAGGTTCCGTCCAGATAGAAGACCTCGTCTGAGTTGTTGGTGAACTGATAGGTCTGGTCCCTGAAGTAGTAACTTGCAACACCGCAATAGTAAATTTCGCTGATACAGAAAGATCCAACCTTTGCAGGACGTACAACCAGACGATATTGTTCATCCGTATTTGCCTGTTCAGGAGTTACATCCTCATATACAGTGATACTAGGAACGTTTCCGTTTATGAAGTACTGGTAGCCGTCGTGGGTGGCACGTCCGGTTACGCTTATGGAGTAAACACCTGGTTCTATCTCCACGGTAGCAATACTGTTGGATCCGGTAACGCCTCTGAATACCTGTCCAGTCTTCACATTGGTGAAAACCACGTCAACACCGGCGGTGGAGAAGTTAGGGTCAGGAGTAATGGTACCGCCCTTAGGAATAAAGCCCGTTGCTGCACAAACCTTAAAGGAGACGCTGATGGGCTCTATCTTCTTCGTGTCCTTTACATCTTCCATCATGTCGATGCAGGAAGACAGCAGGAAAGCGAAGGTAGCTACTAATAATATCGCATATATCTTTTTCATAATCACGATCTTCTAAAAGTTATTTAATACGTGCAGTCAACTGCAGTCCGAAGAAGAACACATTGGAATTTCGGCGTACCTTGTCTCCCGGACTCTTGACCAGAGACTGGAGTGGTGTGCTTCTGAACATGTTGTTGGCGAAGAACGATACATCGAAGTTCTTGAACTGCTTTGTAACGTTAACGTTGATACAGAGAACCGGATTGTAGCAAGGCTCTACCTGCCTTCTATTCTTGGCAATGGCACCGTTGGTCTCGTTGCGGAGGATAGGCAGCCACTTGTCGTAGTCTGCATGTGAAGGATTTGCCCATGCGGCGTCAAAGTCATGAACCTGTCCGTCTTCAATTGCAAGATACTTGACAGGGATGGTATCGCAGGCACCGTAGGTTACCCAGCTCTTCTCTCTCCAGTTTACGTTTGCGGTAAGGGAGATAACGAAACCGATCTTAGGAATGTTGTGGGTGATGATGAAGTTGGTGATCAGGTTCTGGTCTCTGCTGATACCTGAAGATGTCTTGGAATCATAGATACCCATATTGGCCTCTTCGCTTCCGTTCTTGTTGTACCAGATCCAGCCGTTTGACCAGCCCTTGTAATCGTAGAACTCACCGTTAACCAGGAAGGATGTGCGGATTGCATTGATTCTTCCGAAGTCCAGCACGAACTCTATACCCTTCTGCTCGTATCCGCGGTTGTTGCCAGGACGGGTGTACTCCAGGAATACCTTTCCGTTCTTGTCCAGAATCAGATAAGGAAGTGACGAACCGTCTTCAGGATATGGACCGGCCTTATACTGCAGCCAGTTAACCCAAGCGTAGTCGTTCAGACCCCTTGAGAAGGTGTAGCCGTTATTGCTCTTGTCCTTGTAAGCGGTAACGGAGAGTTTAACCTTCTTGATCTTGAGGTCGAATCCAACCTCGGCCTTCTTCTGCTTTGCAAGCTCGAGGTCGTGGTTCTTGATGTCATATACGTGAGTTGTGATCAACTGGAACTTCTGGGCGTCAGGAACTGTAGTCTGAAGCGAGTTGTTGAAGTTGACCATGTCGAAGTATGCGTTGTCAGGATAAACATAAGCCATTGAAGGAGCTGTTACGCTGACTCCGTAGCCTCCCCTTACGCTGAATACTCCAGGAACGATATCCAGGGATGCGTTGATTCTTGGAGAGAATGCGTCTGATACGCTCCAAACCTTATCCCAGCGGACACCGGCAACTACCTTGAACTCTCCGCCTGCCCATACAGGAACGCGGAAGTCTTCCTGAGCGTAAACACCCAGCTTGTTCATGAAAGGAATATCCTTGTAAGGCCTCTCTCTCTGGGTAGCGAAGCGGTAGGATACTGAACGGTAAGGAGGATTGTCATAGTCGAATACCTTACCACGGCCCTTGTTGCCGTCGTTGTAGAAGTCGGCACCGAGGATTATGTGGTGGCTGGTAGCTCCGAGGTTTCCGGAGAAGTTGAGCAACATCTTTGCAAAGGTGTTGAGCTCTTTTCCGTAAACGTTGTACTCATAAGTATAGGAAGCAGGAGTGATCCAGCTCTTGTCGTTTGCGAGCTCGTCATTAGGACCGAACCAGGTCAGAACCTTTCCGCCATCGTCATAGATAAGCGTTCCAGGACGGCTGGAAAGAACGCTACCGTCTATCTTGCTGTAAGAGTAAGCAACATCGGCGTTGGTTCCCTGATCCTTGAAGTAGCTCCAGCGGTTGGTGTAGTTGAAGGATGCAGTATACTTTATATTCTTGAACCATCCGGCGTTGATCCTGATTTCACCGTTATGGGTGATGCGGATTCCCTTGTCCCTTCTGTTACGGTACTGGAAGTCTGTCTCATCCTCAGGGTTAGGCTCAGCCTTCTCCTTTGTCCACAGGAAGTTGAGGGCGGTGTTGGTGTAGAACTTGCCGCCGAAGAATGTGTTGGAATAAGCGACTCTTCCGGTTGATCTGTGATACTTATCGTAGCCCTCTCTAGGATCGGCTACTGAACGTGCATAGTCAACACCGTAGTTGATGAAGCCGTTGCCTTCTCCGAGGCTGAAGCCGTGGGTTGCGCCGATTGCATAAACGTTAGGGTTAGTGTTGAACTTTATTGCAAGAGGCTCAACACCGCTCTTTGCGTTTACGATAACCGTACCGGCTGAAGCGTTACCATACTCAACGGATGCGATACCCTGGATAACCTCGACACTCTCTACGTTGTCTGTGGTGATTGTCCTCAGGTCGATACCTGTTGTAGGGCTCTGTCCACCGGAACCAGGAGCTGCCCCACCGATAGCGGCAGACATCGTCTGCATGTTGGCGGCGTTGGAAATCGGAGCACCATCCATGATGATGGCGGTTCCCATTGCGTTACCTCCACGTACGGACAGTGTCTTTACGCCCTGAAGGTCTGGTTTAAATGTGCTTGATGTAATGTCTGCACCAGGAAGCAATACCATCACGTCTGCAAGTGAACTTGCCTGGATGTGCTCAATTGCCGTCCTGTTGATCTTGGATGCCGTTGCAGCTCCGGCTTTTGAAGCCTCAGCCGTTACGGTAACGTCATCCAGACGGAAGTCGGCAACTCTAAGCTTGAAGTCGTAAACCTCCTTAGCAGCGGTTACGTTAACCTTCAAGTTCAAAGTCTCATAACCAAGAGAGGCAACTATGAAATCGTAGGTTGCCGGAGCTATGCCCTTGATGACATACTCTCCTTTCTCGTTGGCAACAGCGCTCATACCAGCACTCGGTATCTGAACCGTAGCGTAAGGAATAGGCGCTGAAGTTCCGTCGCTCACCTGTTCAGTAATGGTACCCTTGATGGTAACCAATCCTTGGCGCTGGGCCCAGGCGCTTCCGCAAAACAGAAGCAGAGCCAATGCCATGAACAGGCTGCTTGCTTTAAATCTTGTTTCCTTCATAGAATTAAAATATTTGGTTTGTAGTTTGCCGATTTTAGGCGTATTTTACAAATACTTCTCAAATCTAATATTTTTTTCGCGAACAAACAAAACACAAAAAACAAAATTCCTTTTACCGCATTTTATTTCAGAACAATACGCAACTAACAAAATTGTTACTAATTGTTACGATAACTCGCAACACGCAAAAATCGGCTCCTCCGGGAAAAATGTTTAAATTTGTACTCATATAGCATCAGAGACATGGATCAGATCAAAATGGTGGACCTTCTGGGTCAGCACAGCAATATCAGGGAGGAAATTGACTCGGCGATAAAATCTGTAATAGATTCTTCCGCTTTTATAAAAGGAAAGCCTGTTCAGGATTTTGAACAGAATCTTGCAAGATACCTTGGCGTAAAGCACGTGATCGGATGCGCCAACGGGACCGACGCCCTTCAGATTGCCCTTATGGCCCTCGGCCTGGAGCCGGGAGATGAAGTGCTGGTGCCAGCTTTTACATATGTGGCGACGGCAGAGGTTATCGCCCTGCTGCATCTTGTTCCGGTAATGTACGACGTGAACCCAAGGACATTCAACACGGATGGGCAGACGTCTTTCGAATACATCGATGAACTGGTTACTCCAAAAACTAAGGCCATCGTGCCGGTCCATCTGTTCGGCCAGTGCAGCGATATGGATGCGGTCAAGGCCGTCGCTGAGAAATATAATCTGAAAATTGTTGAAGACTGCGCCCAGGCCCTTGGTTCCGACTTCATGGGCACCAAGGCCGGATGTGTGGGACACATCGGCTGCACATCCTTCTTCCCGACAAAGAATCTCGGCGGGATGGGAGACGGAGGGGCCCTGTTTACCAATGACGATGCCCTGGCGGAAAAGATAATGATGATTGCCAACCACGGCCAGAAGGTTAAGTAGCATCACGACCTGATAGGATGCTACTCCCGTCTCGACACACTCCAGGCCGCAGTTCTGGATGTCAAGCTGAAACATCTGGACAAATACCTGGACTCCCGGAGGAAGGCCGCCGCGACCTACACCCGCCTTCTCAAGGCATTCGATCCGCTGGAACGGCACGTCTGCACACCTGTGGAATCAGACTTTTCCACCCATACATATCATCAGTACACGGTCATAGTTAAGGACAGGGAGCAGGAAATCACCCAAGACACCTGCACCAGGGATGTCCTCAAGGCCTTCCTGGCCGAAAGGGGAATTCCTTCGATGATATATTATCCGCTTCCTCTCAGCGATCAGGCTGCCTTCAAGGGCCTTGCAAGGAAAAGGGAAGATTTCAACCAGGATGCGGAAGACTCCCTCCACAACTCAGAGTACCTGGCCCGTCACGTACTCAGCCTTCCGATGCACACCTGCCTGACGGAAGACCAGATAAATAAAATCGTTGAAGCTATAAAGGAATTCTTCCGGAAATAATCCGGATCTGGGATTGAACTCAATGGCCGGCAATCCTGTGATACATTCGCTTTAGGAATTTCTTCCATTTTGGCTGAGGCGGAAGCCAGCTTGCCATATACCAATGTATGGAACGGGTGTTCGCGGTCTTTTTCAGACGCCCGGTAACAGGCTCAAGCGGATTGAAGTATTCTGCCGGATAGAAATAGTTTCCGCCTATCTCCTCTATCGTGCCATCTCCCTTCAGACCCTTTTCAAAGAAAATCCGGGTCAGAAGCGGATTCATGGTGAAAGAAGAAATCTTGCCATCCTTGTCATAGAAAGGAAGGCTTTCGTATTCTTCCAGAATCTTACCGTAATAAGGATTTCCCTTTTCCGCGGCAAGGCAGAGTCCGCCGGCAAGGGATGGTTTCTTTCCCTTGTTGCCGTCTATTTCAAAAGCCCATATCGGACCTTTTTCCACAAGGTCATCTATAGGTTTTATCACCTCGACATCCACGTCGAAATAAATGCCACCATTATTATAAAGGACCCAGAAACGGGCATAATCGCTTACGAAAGCGTATTTTCCTGCCTGGTAAGCGTCTTTGGTATACGGAATGCTGTTGACGTCGAAATTATCCTCGTTCCATTCCTTTATCTGATATCCCGGACAGAACTTCTTCCAGCTGTCTATACATTTAATTGCTGATTCGGGAAGAGGATTCCTGCCGAACCAGCAATAATGTATGACCTTAGGTATCATCTCTATATCGTGGAGTTATTCTCAAACAGTTTCAGAAGCTTGTCTGTGCGCTTTGAATTCAGTTTGAGATGTTTGGTTGCCCGCTGGAAAGTGGACAGGCGATGGAAGTCGCTGCCGGTAAAGCTGTACATGTTGTTATCCAGAAGGTCGATGGCCCTTTCATATACAGCATCACCGTAGTACCCCGCCAGGGCAAGGAAGTTCAACTGGAACTCATAGCCCTTGTCCTTGAGGGTCCTGTAATCCTTCTTGGACATGTACTGATATCTTTCCGGATGGGCTATTATCGGTTTGTATCCGTTCAGTGCCAGGGAATAAAGTATCTCCGTCATTTCAACCGGAGGGGCAAAGTAGGATGTCTCAACCAGCACGTGGACGCCATCCGCGTATGTGAGAAGGTCCTTGTCATGGACCTTTGCCAGGAATTCCTTGTTCATCATATACTCAGCAGCCAGGCGTATTTCAACGTCTCCTGTATAGTGCTTCTTGTATTCTTCAAACCTTTCCTTTAGATGGGCGTTGGAAAAACCGCCTTCAGGTTCGCCGGCAAAAGCGCTTGCCTTTGCGGATTCGGCATAAAGGTTTTCCTTTCTCTTGATAAGGACGGCACTGGAAACGATACCCCCCTCGCCTTCTTCAATAAGCTGTTCTTCAGCGTCCTCCGATTTTGAATGATGGTGGTGGCGGCGGTGCGGGGTAGCTTCCCTGTCCACCACGGCCCCCTCCAGACCCATGCTGTGAGGAGTAAAATAGACCCGCTTGACACCGGCGGTCGCCTCCTGGGTCAAGAGTTCAAAACTTTCAGAAAGACTGTCCATTCCATCATCCACACCTACCAGGAGATGGCAATGGATGTCAGTAGCGTTTTCGAGAAATTTTATACCAGAAACTTTCTTCTTGCAAAACCAAAACATAACACGTCTTTTACCAACGGTGAGTATTATGGTGCCTCTTTGTCAACATCTTGCCTATGACAGGAAGTTTTTCCGCCCATTTGCGGAATTTGGATTTCTTTCTGCCTTCGTATTCTTCCGCGCCGTAGCCATAGCCGTATCCGTAACCATAGCCATATCCGTAACCATAGCCGTAACCATAGCCGTATCCGGACTTCTTCTGTTCGGTAGAGTTCAGTACCACGCAAAGGTTGTTAAGGCTCTTTTCCTTGTAAAGCTTTTCAACCTCAGGCAGCAGACGGCGGTCCATAACGCCGGCCCTGACAACAAAGATAGTAAGGTCGCAGAGTTTGTTCACGATGCTTGCATCGGCAACTGCTCCGCTCGGCACGTTGTCCAGGAAGATGTAGTCGTAGCTCTTCTTCAACTCGTTTACGAGAGTGCCCAGACGGTCTGTCATAAGCAGTTCCGTAGGATTCGGAGGTATCGGTCCCGCAAAAATAACGTCGAGTTTGATGGAGAATGCTCCGCGATGTATGATCTGTGAAACGTCGTCTATCTTTCCTGAAAGGTAAGTGGTCAGACCATTGACGATCTTGCTTTCTCCCTCTTTCTTCACAAGGGTTTCCAGAGTAGCCTTTCGAATATCCGTATCTATTAGGATGATCTTCTTGTTTGCCTGGGCAAAGCTTACAGCAAGGTTCGTGGAGACAAATGTCTTTCCGTTTCCAGGAGTCTGGGAGGTGAACATCACCACCTGCTTCTGGCCGTTGGAAACGTTCATGAAATCCATATTCGTACGGATGATTCGGAAAGCCTCGGAGATGGAATCTCGTCCGTCTTCCCTTACCACGATCTGGCGACCCTCCATGTCTGCCTTCCTTGGAATCTCACCCAGGAACGGAGCGCTGATGGCATCTTCGACATCCTTGCGTCCACGTACCGAAACATCCAGGATATCACGCAGCCAGAATATCAGTGCAGGAATGGCAAGACCTATCAGAAGGGCTATTATCATTATGAACATGCTTCTCGGAGCTACAGGAGCCAAAGGACCCTTGGCATAGTCGATGACCTTGATATTGCTCTCGGTCATAGCCAGGGAAAGTGCATTTTCCTCACGCTTGTTCAACAAGTACAGGTAAAGCTCCTCCTTGATTTTCTGCTGCCTCTCCTTTGAGAACAGATTGTTCTGCTGACGAGGAATGGCGGCGATACGTCCCCTTGTCATAGCCTCCCTGCTCCTTACGTTACCCGCCTGGATTGCCAGAGAACTGACAAGGTTGTTGACAGAAGATGCTATTGTCTGCTTGAGAGGAATCAGCTGAGCATCCAGGTCCTGAACCAGAGGGTTCTTCTCGGAACTGCTGGCAAACAGCTTATTGCGCTGAAGCAGCAGATTGTTGTACTGGCTGATCTGAGCCTCTATACCCGGATCCAGACCGAGGTTTGAAGGCAGCGGCTGGTTGCGGTTTGAAGGGGTATTGATATAGCCTTGTATCTGGCGGGCTATCGCCAATTGGTTTTCAATGGCCAGACCGGATCTTCTGTATTCACTTCCCTCGGCCGCATAACCGGAAGTTTCCGTGGTTACGTCCGTAAGACCGGAAGCTGATTTGTAGCTCGCGATATCTGCATCCACGGCGCCAAGTTCCTCGTTGATAACCTCCAGACGGTCGTTGATGAACTTGTCCGTACTGCGGGATATGGTGTTCTTGTCATTGAGGGCTTCGGCATTGTAGGCATCTATCAGGGTATTCAGGACATCCTCTGCCCTAGGCTCTGAAACATCCCTCATGGTAAGGTTCAGGACAGAAGCCTGACGGTCTGCGATGGAAACCGTAACCTTGCCGAGATAATTGAGCACGGTCTGCTTGTAACCGTTCTTTGAAATAGTGAAATTCTCGCCGATATACTGGTTGATCCTGTCGGTCGGAACAATGAAAACCCTACCCACCGGAGTGTCTACCGTATCGCTGAGACGTACCTTGATACTTTCATTATTCTTGAATCCGTCCAGTTGTATTTCATTTTCATTCAGCACCTTAGCCTTGATGGAAAAAGAGTTGTACGGATTGGCGTCTATGAAAGTAGCCTCAACCGGTGACAGTTTGTAAAGGTTTATTTTCTGCAGGCCCTTCTGCATCGTATAGTTAACGGAAAGGTTCAGCCTGTCCACCACATCTGCCATCAGTTTGTATGACTTGAAAACGTAGAACTCGTTGTTCACGTCGCTGGTCATCATACCGAACACACCCATATCCTGGAACACGGCCGACTGGCTCATTCCGGTACCTCCACCCTTCTGGCTCTTTACCAGTACAGAAGCGGTTCTCGAATAAGTCTTCGGAGTTTTCTTCAGATACAGAACCGCCAAAAACAGGCAGATCAGAACCGAAATGACAAACCACCATCTGTTGATCCAGAAGATGTTGACTATATCTCTCTGGGTTATCTGCGTTCCATTGCTTTTGGATTCGCTCACCTGTTTGATTTCTTCCCTTGCCATAAATATGCAATTAAAAAGTTACTACTTGAACAACATCATCAGAACCGTTGTCAGCAAGGATGCGGCAGAAAGCCAGACACCGACATTGTTGTTCTGGTTGATACCGCTCTGCTGAGCCTTTACACGGTTAGGTTTAACATAAACCACGTCGTTCTGCTGAAGGAAAAATGATGGAGAATTCAGAACGTCCTTTGAAAGAAGATTGTTGTACATTATCTGCCTTTCACCATTATTTTCCCTGATTACCATTATGCTATCCCTTCTTCCGTAGATAGTCAGGTCTCCCGCCATTGCAAGAGCGTCAAAAAGGGAAACACGGTCACTTTCCACATTGAACTTGCCCGGATGGTTTACTTCTCCCAGGACAGATATGTTGAAATTCTGGTATGCAACCGTCACTACAGCTCCTTTAAGCAATCCGTCGTCGTCAAGTTTCTTGGAAATCATCGTGGAAAGTTCGCTTCGGGTAAGGCCGGCAACCTTGATTCGGCCCACTATCGGGAAGTCTATATTACCCTCCAGGTCTACGGTGTAGCCCGAAAGTCTCTGTCCAAGGCTCGTGCTGGATCCGGTCGGTGAAGTGCCCTGAGGATTGAACAAAGCGGAAAGGGTAGGTTCCTTGTGGCTCACGAAGATACTCAGCATATCCCCGGGCTTGATCTTTATATCCTGGAAATTTGTAATCTTCTGTATATCCTCCGTATAAGCGTCCTGGATATAAACCACCTCCTTGGCGGAACGGCAAGCTGCCATAGCCAGGACTATCGTTGACAATGCAAAGAATGTCAAGAATCTGTTGCCTTTCATAATGTTCATATTACTGTGTCCTACAAAAATAATAAATATATTCCAAAAACACTATTTTTGCAGTATATGGAGAAAAGCATCCTGTCCAAGACCATAGATATCCTCCGCTTCCCCATCATGCTGGGAGTGGTGGCGGAACATGCCTTTTTCCAGACACCGTCCGGAGATGGTTATCCGGTTTACAGCACTGTCAAGTTTTTTCTTTCAGACGTTTCCACGGAAGTCCTTCCGCCGCCTTTGTTTTTCCTTGTCAGCGGAATGTTGTTTTTCTGGGGACTGGAGAAACTGTCTTCTTCTGTCTATTTCCAGAAGATCAGGAAAAGATTCCGCACCGTTCTCATACCTTATCTTTTCTGGAATCTGCTGATTCTTGGTGTCTTGTATGTGGGTCAGACCTTTTTTGCCGACCTGGCCGGACAGGAAGCCACAAGGGTTTCCGATTATTCCATTAAAGACTGGCTCTGGGCCTTCTGGGACACTAGCAAGGGAACGGCATATGCCTCAGCGACGGTTGGAGATCCCGTCTATTTCCCGTTCTGGTTCATCAGGGATGCCATGGTTCTTTTCCTCCTGTCGCCGATAATAATGTTCCTGCTGAAAAAGACCGGCGGCTGGATACTGATTCCGTTGGGAGCCTGGTGGCTGGCTGCAGGTTTCCCTGATATTCCGAGATGGGTATACGGAGTCGCGGGCTTTTCTCCGAGGGCCATATTCTTCTTCTGTCTCGGAGCATGGACCGTTATTTCAAAGAAAGATTTTGCGGAAAATATCCTTGGTAATAAAAATGCCGTTTTCATCCTGCTTCCGGTAGTTGCCGCAGGGATTGTGATAGCTTGGCTGCTCAAAGGGAACACTTTGTATCAGCCGTTTATCAGAATATATACCCTGGCTGCCGTCTTGCTTTGTTTTTGCGTTGCGGCCAGATTCTCTTCAAAGGGAAGCCGCGTGTGGGCTTTCCTTTCCGGGGCAACATTCTTCCTGTATGCCTCACACGGCTATCTGGTAAAGATCCTGCCTCATGTCGTGATAAAGAAAACGGAACTGTCTTCTGACTGGGGTTTTGTGCTGCTTTATTTTTCCTGCCTGATTGTCTCCCTTGCCATCTGCCTTTCCGTATACTGGATACTTAAAAAAACCGCCCCGAGGATTCTCGGAGCGATAACCGGCGGACGGTGCTGATTACCACTGTATAAGTTTGTCTGCTTCCTCTAGGGTGACGAAGCGGAAATCATCCAGCAGTCTTGAGAATTTTGTCCAGGACCTTTCCTTGCCAAGATTCATTTTAACAGATCTGGTAAACAGAGACAGGCTGCTCGCCTTTTCCTTGAAATAAGATTCGTATTCTTCTTTCGTGAACCTCCTTTCCTTTACGAAATCCACCATATGGAAATAGCAGATGTTGTAGTCTCTCTTTTTCATTCTCCGCGACACGAATCCGTAAGGGAAGAAGCGGAAATATCCGCCTCCGGAAAAGGCTGTCTTTCTGCCCATGAAGGACGTGATGGATATTGGAAATTCCTTTAAGGCATTGCCTTGGGTTTTAATAATGGACGGCGTGTCCTTTCCGAAAGAAGGAAATCCTCCGAAATCCCTTCCGGCCGGAAAAACAGAGGAGTCTCTGGTTATGCCGCATTCGGACAGGATGTCGAAAACCCACCTGCTGTCTTCTCCGATAGAAAAAGCCGGAGCCCTGTAGCTCAAAACCTTCTCTCCCAGGCACTGCTGGAGGTTGTCTATTGCAGAGCGGGTGTCTTCCAGACATTCTTCCGGAGTCATCTTGTTCAGCCAGGTGTGGACGTTAGAATGACAGCCTATCTCGTGACCACGCTCCCTTATCTTCCTGACAACGTCTGGAAAATTCTTTCCCATCATTCCCACACAGAAGAAAGTGGCCTTCGTGCCCCGGGCGTCAAGAAGGTCCAGCAGGCGGGATAGGGTGTCGTCATATTCCTTGCGCCTTTGAGGAGAGAAACGGCAAAGCTCTTCCCAGACAAACCATTCTTCTATGTCGAACGTGAGGATATTCATGCGACATCAAAATCCATTAGTTGATAGAACAGGTTTGAGGCGGTCATCCGAGGAAGTTGTCCTCCTGTCAGATCGCGGAAAATCAGGTTGAAGGGAGAGTGCTTCACAAACTTCGGAACCTTTAGGAAAGTCCAAGCGACCTCGGCTCCCATTCCTACATATAGCCTCACTGCGGGAGAGAATCCTTTCTTCAGCTGCGGCACTTTGTCAAGAAGGGTTCCGTCAATCGTTCCCATAACGGCAGACACTCCCGGCTTGAAGCGCTTCAGGACCTGGTCCTTTCTGCGGAAAACTTTGGGATTATCCGTACGCCAGGCCAAAGATTCCGGCCTCCAGTGGCGGCGGAAAACCTTGCCCTGCGGTTCCCTGACCCTTCCGAATCCGAACTTGACGTCCAGTTTTCCGACAAGGGAGAATCCGCAATATTTAAGGAAGGTGTGTATGCTGTTTCCGTTGGCTATTCCGTAGACAAACTCATATCCTCTATTCTGAGCCTCTTCTATGCATTTGTTGGTAAGGATTGCCAGTAATTTCCGTCCGCGGTATTCCGGAAGGGTTACGCTTCCCATGGACCTCAGACACTTTACCACCCTTCCATCCACTTCCATCAACTCCGGAACCAAAGCCTCATGAGCCACGATCCTGTCTCCATCAATAGCGTTGAAAGAAATGACCCTGCCTTCCGGATTGTCTCCATACCAGTATCTGAAGTCCGCCGTCGTGAACTTCAGTCCCCGCTGACGATAAACCTCGTTTTGGGTGACAATCAGATTTTCCAGATCCTTTTCGCTGGAAAAATCGCAGAATTCTATTTTCAGGTCTGTTCCTTCCATGAAGGATCCGTTTATTTCAGGAGTTCTTCAAGAGTAAGCTTTATATACTTGAAATTGGTCATGTTTACAACCTCTTCCAGAGGTATGCTCACACCGAATTCTTCTTCCAAAGACACTATCAGGGCAAGACTCTTTACGGAATCCCAACCGGCTATGTTGTCCTGGGAAGAGTCTTCGTTGATTTCTGAAGGCTCAACCTCGAAAACGGCGCTCATGACATCTTTAAGTCTCTCGTCCAAATTTGTCTGTTCCATGTGGTGTTTCTTATTTGTTTGTCTTTGTTTCTATGTATGTTATTCCGCTTTGAACATAGTCCTCTATCTCCAGAGCGTAGGATTTCGTCCCGTCCTTTTCCTCTACAACCTTAAAGCCACACTGGTTATAGAAATCCGCAACCGGCTTGTTCTTCTGTGTAGGAATATATGCAGACTCTATCCTTTTGCATCCCCATTCTCCCAAAAGAGATACCAGGTTATCCATGATCACTCTTTCTATATTCCTTCCCATTATCCTGCAACTCATAAGGAAATCATCTATGTGAGCTGTATTTCCATTGCAAGACAATATCGCCACTCCTGTAAGTCCGGAATCTCCGAACTTGTCAGACACGGTGGCGGAAATGAAATGCTTCCCGTTTGAGTTTCTGATTTCTTCAATCTGGCTTTCAGTATAACGGTTGGTGCAAAGGTTGAACTGGTTTGTCTTCTGGGTAAGCTGAGCCACCCTCTCAACTTCCTGAGCCTTGTCTATATTCAGTTCTACTTTTATACTCAGCGATTTGAGATAACTGTCCATGTCGGTAAACTCGCGCATGGATTTATTTCTCTGGGCTTGCTGTTTATACTGCAGGGTCTTTTCAAGATCAGCCTTCGATGAGGAAATGAAGAAATAAGTATTGACCATCCTTGCAAATTCTCCCGGGTATGTATCTATAGCCTGGGGAACCTGCAGGCAGGTAACCTGAGGAAGCTGTTCCCTTATAAGGTTGATCTCAAAGGACGAATCGTCCACAAATACCAGACTGTCCAGACCTATGTTGAGTTCGGCTGCTATCTGTCTGAGGTTGGAAGCCTTATCGTTCCAGTTTACCTCGCTTACAACGATATTCTCGTTTTTAAGCGCCATGTCGGGATGGCTGTCCAGTACCTGCTGGACATCTTCCGGATTGTTCTTGCTGCAAAGCCCTATGAGCACGCCGTGCTTGCTCAGCCAAACGGCCATCTGCTGCACCTGATGATAGAAACTGCCCGCCTTGGAATGGAAGGACATATCTATTCCGTCGAACCCGTCCTCTCCCAGGATTCCTTTCCAGAGAGTATTGTCGCAGTCAAAGATCACGGCCTTCTTCCCGTGCCCCGTAACCTTCAGAAGCAGAGGGAATATCATCCGCGAGTATTCAAGGTCAAAATCTATTGTGTACAGGGTCTTGGTTAGATTGTACAGCTTGAAGTCAAAAGACGATTCCCGGCCGATAGAGCGGATAGCCCAGTCAATGTCTGCTATCGTCATATTGGAGGTGCGGTTCTGTTCAAGATAGAGGTTGAGACGGCCGGCCAGTTCCTTGACCTGATTACCTCTCAAAGGATTTACCGGCCAGGCTGCTGCGGAAAAACTGTCGAAGATAACGCAAGGCACTCCGGAAAGATTCCGGATGATCATTCCAAGTTCTCCCGTCAGCGTTTCTTCAATATCCCGGATCTGCCCGGAGGTAAGGTCCTCGCAATAGATATCCTTCTTTCCCAATATCCCGAACAGGTCATAGTGGACTATCACGGCCTGAAGTCCCTCCACGCTGAAACTATCCTGAAGAATGTTGTCGTAGTTCCCCAGGGAAACGGCAGCATTGACACCTTGCCCATAAAGACCATAGGCTATCACATCTCCCAGTACATTGCATGTAACATTGCTCAAAATCCGCAAGTTATACGGTTTCTGGGAGGAAACTTCCTTCTTAAGTTTCAGGTTGGACCTTAGTATCTCGCTGTATTTTATCTTTTCCATATCAAATCATAACCTGGCCGCCGTTGACGCGAATAACTTCTCCGCTCAAATATCCCGCCTTGTCAGAAGCCAGGAAAGAAACGGCTCCGGCAACGTCTTCCGCCGTGCAAAGCCTGCGGAGCGGAGTCTGCATCGCCGAGAGTAGTTTCATCTTTTCCGGAATATCTGCGGTAAGGTCTGTGGACACAAGACCCGGAGACACCACGTTTACGTTTATGCCCGATGGAGAGAACTCCTCTGCCAGAGACTTTGCAAATCCTTCAAGGGCACTTTTTGCAGCGGTGTAATGAGTCCATTTCTTGACAGGCTTGTCGGCCACCTGGCTTCCTATCAGGATTATCTTCCCCGATTTCCTCTCCACCATCTGAGGTATCAGCCTCTGGAGGAATGCGGTGTTAACCTTGATGTTGAGGTTAAGCTGGGAAAGAAAATCATCCCACTTGAGGTCCGCGAAACTGATGTAAGGAATCGGGGCAGAAGCGCAGTTTACAAAGCAGTCAATCCTCCCGAACAATCTCATCGCCTGGTCTATAAGGTCGGAGATGTCTTCATCCCTGTTAATGTCCGCGCTAAGGGCGACGGCCTTGGATTTTCCGTCTTTCTCAATATCTTTTTTCAGCGACAGGGCCTTGTCGCGGTTCTTATTGTAGTGAAGGACAACATTGTATCCGTCAAGCCCCAGCTGAAGAGCCACTGCCGATCCGATTCCGCCCGTAGCACCAACCACCAGTGCCGTCTTCTGAACCTGCTCCTTGAGTGTCTGCTCGGCGGCTTCAACCAGCTCTTCCAGCACTTTCACCTTGGAAGTTCCGCGGGTTACCACCTGGCGGTTCTGGTTCTGGATTTCAATGTTCAGCTCGATTATCCTTTCCTTGTCGTTTTTCTTGGTAACCTCTGCGATTACGGAAATCTCGTCACCAACCCTGACGGGAAGCAGGAACTCCAGGGTCTGGGAGAACCAGAGGGCTCCGTCACCCGGTATCCTGGTGCCGATTATCGTGGAAATGAAACTTGCTCCTATCATTCCGTGAACCACCGGTTTGCGGAAACTGGTCTTGGCGGCAAAGTCCTTGTCAACGTGAAGCTTATTGTCATCTCCGCTCAGGTCCACGAACTTGTCTATGTCCGCCTGTGTAACCTTGTGCCTGAGGACCTCTTTCTGCCCGATGTAAATGTCTTCATACTTCATGGGGTAATTCCTCCTATCCTATTTTCTTGGCCGGATTGCCAAATACTGTAGTCTCCGGCTTAACATTCATTATCACAAAACTGCAGGCTCCCACCATAGCTCCCTGTCCAACGGTGACATTGTGGTTGATGACAGAACTGGTGTGAACGGTTACCGCATCCTCCAGAACGGTTCCGCCAACGGTGGTACAATGTGTATCTATCCTGCAGCATTCACCGATCTTGCAGTCGTGACCGATAACGGCAAAGTTCAGAATCAAGGTATGCGCTCCTATTACGACATCCGGGCAAATCATTGCAAATTCGGCGATTATGCAGCCCTCCCCGATTTCCACATTCTGGCTTACATAGGCTCTTTTACTGATTATTCTCTGGAACACCGCACCCTTGTCTTTCATTTTCCGGCTTATTCTCAGTTTGGTCTTGGTATCTCCGAAAGAGCAAACGAACACATCATCTTCCTCTATCTTGTAATCATCGATTGAGGAAAGAAGAGGCGGATAGCCTTCGAATCCGTCCAGAGACTTTGGGTTGTCGTCAAGAAATCCCTTTATGTCAAACTCCTCCCCGTAACCGAACGCCTCTTTTGCTATACAGTACACACAACGGCCCATTCCTCCGGCGCCAATAATAACCAAATGTTTCATAATCAATTGTGTCCGTTAAACATTTCCATGGAAACCATACCTTCTTTGGATATGCCCTCCCGTTTGAAAACCTTATATATCGTAATAAATATAACCTTTATGTCAACCCAAAGGCTGCAGTTGTCAACATACCACACGTCCAGCTTGAATTTCTCACTCCAGCTGATGGCGTTTCTTCCGTGGCACTGCGCCCAGCCCGTAATGCCGGGCCTGACCTCGTGCCGGCGGGCCTGTTCCGGGCTGTAAAGAGGCAAATACTGAACCAGCAGAGGACGAGGACCTATCAGAGACATATCTCCCTTAAGTACGTTTATCAATTGCGGCAACTCGTCTATGGAAGTGGACCGCACTATTTTCCCCACCTTGGTAATCCTCTGCTCGTCAGGAAGAAGACGGCCGTCAGCATCTCTTTCATCGGTCATGGTCTTGAACTTTATGACCTTGAAAATCCTGGCGTCCTTGCCCGGCCTTTCCTGAAGGAAGAAAACTCCCGCCCCCTTGTTGGCAAAATGCAGCAGCACTATGAATATCAAAAGCAGCCAGCTGATGCAAACCAGCCCCACAAGGGCTATCACAAAATCCAGCACCCTCTTGAAAAAATCCCTGTATATGCCCCAGCCTTTTTTCATCCCAGTTTCTCCCTGTAAAAATCTTTCAGGCATTTCCAGACGAAGCCTCTTTCATATCTGGAGGCTACAAGCTCCCTGGCGCAAGCCTTTGCGCTTTCATAAAAGGACTTGTCCTCTATCATTCTCTTCATCGCCGAGTAAAGCGCAGCAGCATCCCTGGCGGGAACTATGAGCCCGTTTTTCTCTGCGATTATTATTTCGTTCGCTCCGTTAATGTCGGTTACAACACTCGGAAGCCCCATAGCTCCGGCTTCTATCACGGAATTAGGGAACCCCTCCCTGTAGCTCGGCAGCACGAAGCAGTCAGCGGCGGCGTACCACGGCCTGACATCTTTCTGCAAACCAGCTTCAACTATGTTGCGGGAAGACGCTATTTTTTCTGACGTCTTCGCGGTTATCGGATTGATTCCGTTATCCCGGTCCCCCACCAGAAGAAGCCTTGTCTGAGGATATTCTTCGTTCAGGCGGCAGAAAGCTTCAACCAGTTCGTTGATGCCTTTGTCAGTGACAACCCTGCCCACAAATACAAAGGTAAAGGTTTTTCCGTCTCTTAATTTTTCCGCCTCAGCCTCAACCTCCGATGTGCGGTCATAGACGGAAAGGTCTATGCCCCTTATGTTTCCATTTCCCAATATCCTCAGCGGCTTGCGGGTTATCTTATTGTTTTTAAGGTCATTGTATACGCCCCTTCCTTCCGGCAGGATATCAGTGGAACACCAGCAGATAAACTTGTCCACCTTCTTCAGGACATAGCGGGAAAATCCCGTGGCGGTTGGAAAAGCCAATCCGGTAAAAGTGTGGACACGGTATTTAACACCTGTCAGCTTTGCGGCAAACTGCCCGATGATGGCCGCCTTGTGTCCCATGCTGTGAAGCATATCCGGCTTTTCTTTGCGGAAAACCTTTATCAGCCGGAAAAGGGTTACGATATCCTTGAATGGGGACAAGCGCCTTTCTATCGGAACTGCAATGGTCTTGACACCCTCCCTTTCAGCCACCTCCTCAAGATCCTTGCCCGGAGAAGAAAGAGCCACAATCTCGTAGTCTTTTGAAAGTTCCTTCAGAAGATCCTTGAAAAAGACATTCAAAGACACGGGAATGTTGGTTATCCTTATTATTTTCTTCTTTCCGCTCATCTGAGAACTTCCTTATAAACGTTTTCGTATGCAAGGGCCATCTTCCCGAAATCATATTCCCAGGCCCTTTCAAGACAGGATTCGGCCACCTTCTTTGCATAATCGCTGTCTGAGCAAACTTTTTCAATTTCAGACGCCAGGGCCTTGTCGTCACCTTCGGGGAAAAGTATTCCCGCCCCGCTTACAATCTCCCTCAGCCCGTCCACATCGGAAGCTATGAACGGTTTTCCGACCGCCATACCCTCTATGCTGGAAAGGGAAAGACCCTCGTAGTGGGAGCTCATTACCACCACGTCGGCCGTCTTCAATATCTGTGGAACATCCGTCCTGACGCCAAAGAATCTCACCCTCCCTTCAAGAGAAAGCTCCTTGGCAAGGGCCTTCACTTCCTCCAACCTCTGGTCTCCACCCACCAGCCACAGGCAATAGTCGTCGCCGAGCAACCTCATTGCCCTTACCAGAGTATCCTGGTCTTTCTGCGGACGGAAGGCTGCTACCATAACAACCACATTCCTTGGGCAACCATCTCTTAACTCCGGTTCCGGCTCGGCTGCGACAAGACGGGAAATATCCGCCCCGTTCTTTATTGTCTGAAGCGCTATCTTCTTGCTGTTCAGGTGTGCGGCCAGGTTGTCATAAGCCTTGTCCGATATGCAGATATTCCGTGCAAATTTTCCATAGGTCCACCTGTCTATCGCCCTGAAATACCAGGTGCGTCTCCGCCCGGTCGTATTGTGTTCGGTATGTATGTACTTTGTCTTCTTTCCGCCAATCATCGCCTTTGACACTGCGGCAAAAATCTGCGGAGAAGAATTGTGGGTATGCACGATATCATAGCCACCCTCCTTTATCAGCTTTTTCAGGCTGAAAAGCATCTTCGGCGAATACACGCTCTTTCCGACACCGAAGCTATGGACCTTGACCCCGGAAGCCTCCAATTCTCTCTTGAAAGGAGCGTCTTCCCCGTCAAACAGCGCAACCTCCACCTCGTGCCCTCTGTTTTTCATGAATTCAGAGAGCTGCACCACGAGCTTTTCCGCTCCTCCCGTCCTCAGCGATGTTATGACGTACAGTATCTTCATTTCTAATATCTTCCTGTCAGGTACCACATCAATATCGTAAATGCCATATGGCCTACCATGATAATTCCGACCTTAAGTCCAGGTTTGTCTTTCCATACCGGCATGGCAAGCATAGGATAAGCCAAGACTATCGGGTAAAGGAACCAGCTCAGGTAAGCGAATCTGTTGGAGAACGCGGCTCGGATAACCATTACCCAGAATGCGTTGGCGTAAATGTAAGTTCCAAGCAATATCGCGTATGTCTTCGTATAAATCCTTCGGCGGAAAATAACATACCAGCCCAGCACCACAGGCATCGCCGAGTAAAGCAGGAAGTCCCATCTGAACACGTCCTTGACAACAAGGTCCTCCACGGTTTCCCCGGTGATGTAAGTGTTGAGTCTCTCGTCAAATCCCAGGCCGGAGAATATCTCGGATATGGATCCTGCGATGGTAAGGCTGGCGGCAATGGAAGCTACCCAGAAGTAGAACATCAGCTTCGGGTTAGTTATGAAGTATGCGGCAACCGAGGCGGCGATAGGAAGTGCCATGGAGTGGTGCAGGTTATATGACACGAAACTAAGCAGAAGGAAGACGATTTTCTCCCAAGGCTTTTCACCCTTCATGAAACTCAAGGCGAGCATGAATATACTACTGGCCGCACCGTTTCGGATTCCATTGACACCGTAGGAGAAGAACGAGAATGCAGTCAGAGCGAATATTATCAGGGTGGCGGCGTTTTCGCTGGAAAAACGTTTGCACGCAAAATATATCGGAACTATGTACAGCACCTCTATCAACAGGAAGAAATACTGTACGCTCATTATCTTGGAACAGCTGTACATTATGAAGTTGAACAGCCAGTCTCCCCTGGTGTAATCAGGCAACAGCAGGTCGTCTGTCATCAGCATATACACCGCCGCATATGTTGACGTGTCTCCGAAAGCCCTTCCGGAAATAGGTCTCAATCCAAGAAAAAGAATAGCGGCAACCACCAGAATTGTTACCAGTGCCTTCGGTTTTTTCTTATCCAGAAGAGAATCCGTGTCCATAGGATACAGGCGGTAGAAATGCACTATGGTAATAACCAGCATTACTGCCAGAAAAATCGGATAGTATAGTAGCGCCTGTAAATTTCCCATTTTATCAACCTATAAGTGTTTCAAATATCTTTATCTGGCTCTCGTTGGAATAGTCGGATTCGGAAAGGTTTTTCGCTATCGTTCCCCTCAATTCCACGTTCTTTATCATCTCGGCGATACCTTCCGCACAACCCTTGTTATCCATAGGGACAATCAGTCCGTCCTTTCCGTCTGTAACCTGGGATCCCGCGGTAGGATAATTAGTCACCACTACAGGGCGGTGAAGCATCTGGGCCTCCCTTACGGTCACGGAATTGCCCTCGTATCTGGAAGGCTGCACATAAATATCGCAGGCCTTGATGTACGGATATGGATTTATCTTCTTTCCAAGCAGAATGACAAAGTCCTCCATACCCGTTTCCCTTATCCTGGTCCGGATCTGTTCCTCTTCCGTTCCATATCCGATGATATACCACCTGACATTACAGCCGGCCTCCCTGACACGGCGGCATATATCCGGAACATTATCGTAGTTCTTTGCCGGAGAATAGCGCCCCACCGACAGAAGGTTGACAACCCCGTCCCCTTTTGTCATTTCCCCGGCAACCTCCGCTGCCGGAATCAACTCCGCACGACCCTCGACAAACTTCTTCGGGAGGATGTTGTGCATAAGTACAATCTTTTCCTTCAGCGACGGGAATGTCTTCAGGAAGCCTTCCGTTACCGAATCGGAGATGGAAATGATATGGTCATATCCGCTCCAGACCGGATGGTCATGCCCGGCATTTACCGAAACGGTACTGTAATCCGTATGGATCCAGCATATCTTCTTCTTTGCCCTGACTTTCTCCAGAACGATGTTGTGAGGCTGGAGAAAACTTACGGCAAGATCATATTCCCCGTATTTTTCAAGAGACGGCAGGTTCCCGATAGTTGCCCTGGCCACTATCTGGTGATGGGCGAAATCATCTTTCGGATTATAGCGGCGGCAATAGGTGCGGAACTGCCATCTGGCCTTCAGACGACTCAGGGCCAGGAATATATATCCATCCAAGATGGCTTTCCTGACCGGACATTCCAGATGTGCGTACGCTCCGATTTCAGGAAGGAGGTTCACCTGGGAAGGTATATACTCCATAAGTTCCCCGACATGGCGGTATACAAACAGGTCCACGTCATATTTGGAATAGTCAAGAGAATGAAGAAGACCCACGAGACTGATTTCAGCCCCGCCGATTTCCATATAGTGGATTGCTATGAATATCCTTTTCTTCATCCTATCTGCCGGTCAGTTTCCTCTTGAGTATGCTCCAGAAATTCTTCTTGTAATAGTGCTTAATTCCGTCTCTGTAGGCCTTGTTGAAGTCGTATGTGGTAAACCAGTCTACGAAATCTTTCTCGGCGATGTTCTCGTAGTTCTCCTTCATCCTGGCCATTGTCGGCGGCCAGTAGCGGTCTCTTTCCTTCGGAAGTTCCCAAAGATACACATTCCCGGGGGCTGCCTTGCTGTAGAAATCTTTCAGAGACCCCTTGATTTCAAAGCCGAAGTCTCTCGGATCTCCACCCTCGGCCACAATCTGCACCACGCTGCGGAAACATTTGTCGCAGACGCAACATTCGTGGTCCTTGAAAGAACAAACATGCAGCGGAAGGGCCTTCCCGTTCTTCTTCTGATACTCTACCAGCAACCTCACCTTCTCAAGTCGTATCAGCTCAAATCCGTCGTGAAGGGTGGTTCCGTTTTCCGCCCAGCTCCACTGACTGTCCGTAGTGATGAAAGAAGTGCAGTATCCCTGTATGCCCTTTCTGAAAGAGCTCGCTATGATTATCCTGTCCAGGCCCTTTTCAAACGCCATCGGGATGCCCATCGAGATAAAAGCCATGGAATGGAGAAGACCGTACCAATAGTTGGTGTGAAGGGCCTTCTGGAAATCCTTGTCTATCTGCGCCAGGTTCAGCACCTTGAAAAAGTCAGACCTTATGTGCCTCGGAGTCTTTCCGGCAACCGCGCAGAATTTTTTTGTGAATTCGTCGTCGTGACGGTCCACCTTGTTGTCCTCAGCGATGTCGCCGAGCCAGCCGTAGATGTTCAGCACGTCTGTGATGCTGTCTTCGTGACGGATAAAGGAAGACTGGCAGTCTATTCCACCGCCGAAAAGAAGCAGGCTCTTTCCGGTCTTCGGTGTGGTGTTTTCCATAAAGCGGCAAGGCACCAGCTCTCCCTTGAGCGGAAGGTCCGAATGCATCTCCTGATAAGCCCTCTTGATTCTGAAGAAGGCCTCGTAGAAGGTCTTGTCCAAGTCGTTTACCCAAAGCTCTATGTCCGCCAGCCACATCAGGCCGGCCAGAGAGCCTATGAACGGAATGGAAAGAATGCTCTCGGGAACGCCGGACATATCCGTGTCGTACTCAATTGTTATCTTATCCTTGGTGAAATACTTCTTGAGTGCATCTGCCGCGCGGAACGGGTATTCCACCTTGTTGCCGCTGACAACAACCTTATCCAGTATGAGATTCTTCAAAGCCATATCTATTTCTCCTGTGTCATGAATTGGTTCTTCCACCTTGCTATAGCGTCGAAATCCATCTTGATTTCCGTCTTGAATTCACTCTGTATCATAGGCTCAAGCGCATCCAGGTTCTCCTTGTCCACGCAATTGAGATGATTGCCTTCATTGATGCCGCGAGCCCTTTCATCTATCGCGATTATTATAGCCCTTCTCTTGTGTCTCATTGCATATACGCCACCGTGGAGCCTAGTTCCCACGTAATCTGCATCGTGAATTGCAAGGAAATCATCATAAGCCCGCTTTGAGGCCTCAAGGATTTCTATGTCGTCAATATTCTGGAATTTGTGGATATAATCGTAATCCTGATGTCCCTGAGGCCAGAACCAGACTTTGCTGTAATTCTGTTTCAGGATGTCTATTATCTTCTGGTCTCTCTTGTCTTCCGGTGCTTCTCCGGTGGCTGTAAGGGTAAATACCACCCCGTTTGCCTTCTTTGACGGAATCTGAGAGCAAAACTCAGGCGTCAGCATCCACATTGTCACGCATCCGGTATTTATCGCTTTCAAGCCCAGGCTTTCCACATATTCCCGGCTGCGATCGTCCCTTACGCTGTGGAAGAATTCGGATGAGAGCATCTTTCGGTAAATGCGCCTTGTATACCAGTTGCTCTTGCTGCCCCTTCCAGCTCCGACACCAACAAGTATGGAACCTTTAAACGGCTGGTAGTTGAATATATTGATGTTCCATTGGGCATAATGGGTCATCAGGTCTTTTACCATCACGTTGCTTCCCAAGACAAACTTAAGGCGGCAGTTTCCGTAACTCTGGACGGCTAAGGAATTTCTCATGACCTGATACCAGTGGAAAGAAGAAACCTGAGTTGGCAATGTCATCACAAAGCGGCCTTTAAAGAAAGGCTGAAGCTCCTTCCTGGCACATTCGGAGATAATCGCATCTCCCAGATTCCTTGAACCTATGGACGGGTCCAGCAGTAACAAATTCTCCATTATCTTCTCCTGATTTTGTTTTTAATGAAAGAAAACACCCACTGCCTCTTGTTCTTGTCCAGGCAGAAGAAATATGTTCCGGCCCCCAGCAGGACTGTCGACATCAATGCAGAAAGAAGCACTCTCGCCAAATTTGCAGGAAGGCCCCTGACTACCAGGTATACGATTATCATCGATACCGAGATCACAAGCAACATCTTCAGTACGCACACGATGAGCCGACGTAGCGAGAACTCCGGTATCTGCTTCTTTACAAGCACCATGATAATCAGAGCCAATATCATGTTTATGAACACGTTGCTCACATAGGCAAGGCTGACCACAGGAAGCGCCCTGAATACCAGATAAACGATGAAAGGATTGAGGGTCAGCAAAATTCCTATGCAGAGGCTGACTATCTTGACCCTTCCCGTTGCGTGTATGCTTATAAGGCAAACCCTTCTTATGGTTTCAAACAAAAGACCGGTTATCATCAGGCGACAGAATACGTCGCTCTGGTCCGGAACCTTCTCCAGCCAAAGCCTCAGGAGGGTTTTCACCTCAACGATAACCGGAATGGCAAAAAGCGCAAAGAAGAAAAGGCACATCTGCATTCCGAGAATCATGAAATCCTCCGACTTATCCATCTCCTTTGCCGCATAAGACTTGGTGATAGGCGGACGGAAGGCTATGATGGTGTTGTTGGAAAAGGAGCTGACCACGTTGCTGACCGTGGCAGATATGCTGGACGCCGCATTGTAAACAAGACCGAAAAAGTTGTTAATCAATATGTTGGTAACCTGCATATTGAAAATTACACCAAAGTTTCCGAACATATTGTATCCGAAGAATGATACTATGTCCTTGGACATTTCCTTCGTGTTCTTGTGGGTGTAACTGCACTCCTCGAAATGGCGGACCGAATATCTGCGGTAGATAAGACCTGTCAGCAATGTTATGACCATCATCAGAACCGCATAGAGAATGAGGTTATCCCAGGTGGAATGCATCAGGATGAAGACGATGGCCAATTTCATCGTCACGTTTATGATGTCCACATATGCATAGACTCCCATCTTCTCATGAGCCACGATACTGGCAACGTAAGGAACCTGGATTATGCTGATGACAACCGAAATGATGGCACACTGGTAAACCCAGTTGGCCGCCATCATCCTCTCCGCCGGAATCACCAGCTTGTGGTTGACAAACCAAAGGCCGCCGGTTTCAGCAATCACGAAAACGATCAGGGCTATCCAGATGTGAACTATCAGTGCCGAATCGAAAGTGGAGTTCAGGCTTTCCTTGTCTCCTCTTCCCAGTTCAAATGTAAGGAAACGGGAAGTAGCACCGCTCATCGTGGAATTCAGGAAAGCCAGCATTCCGACGATTCCGCCAACCAGACCGTAGACACCAAAATCTTCTTCTCCGAGTACCTGCAGGACAACCCTGGATGTGTAGAAACCCACAACCATAGTTACCAGCATCCTCAGATACAGCATTATGGAGTTTTTGGCCACCCGTTTGTTGTCAGAATCCTGTAGCATTCAGTCAATAGTTATTCGGTTGGTTGCGGCCCATCGGCCTTAGCGGCTTCCATTATCATCTTGTCCAGCTGTTCGAAAACGGAATTCTTGGACTTGTACTCCGGAACCATCTTCTTCATCTTCCTCACGGTGGAAATTATATCCACCCTGGAAGCCATATCGATGAGATCCTGGACATCCCTGTCCACTTCCGCATACGGGAATTCCCTTACCTTGGCAAGGAATATTTTCTTGTTGGTTGTAGGAAGGGTGTTCTCCTTGGTGTTCAAAAGCTCTTCGTACAGCTTTTCTCCCGGACGGAGGCCTGTGTACTCAATTTTTATATCCACGCCCGGAGTATATCCGGCAAGTCTGATCATATTCTCCGCCAGGTCTGAGATCTTCACGGGTTTGCCCATGTCAAACACAAAGATCTCGTATCCCTGCCCCAGAGTTGCGGCTTCAAGCACAAGACGGCACGCTTCCGGTATGGACATAAAGTAACGTACTATGTCTTTGTGTGTTACGGTCACCGGACCGCCAGCCGCAATCTGCTCCTTGAAACGAGGGATAACACTTCCGTTGCTGCCAAGCACGTTGCCGAATCTGGTGGTTATGAACTTGGTTGTACCTTCGATTTCCTTGTTTATGATAGCCCTGGAAAGGGATTGGGTATATATCTCGGCGATTCTCTTGCTGGCACCCATCACATTGGTCGGATTAACGGCCTTGTCCGTGGAAATCATTATCATCTTCTCCACCCCATACTGAACGGCCAGCCGGGCTATATTTCTGGTTCCCAAAACATTTACCCTTACAGCTTCCGTAGGGTTCAGCTCCATCATAGGTACGTGCTTGTACGCTGCGGCATGGAAGATTATCTGCGGATGCCAGAGATTGAAGGCCCTTTCAAGACGAACCTCGTTCCTGACGTCGCAGATGAAAAACTCAAACTTGTCAGACTCCTCCGTTCCCCCGTTAAGTTCAAGGGTCAGGTTGTGCATCGGGGTTTCAGCACTGTCGAGCATAACCAGTCTCTCAACTCCATATCCGCTGATCAGCCGGCACAGTTCGCTACCTATACTTCCGGCGGCACCGGTAACCATAACCCTCTTGCCTTTCAGAAACGCGGACACGGCCGTTTCATCTATTTCAACCTCTTCCCTTCCGAGCAGGTCCTCAATCCTGATTTCCTTCAGAGGGGCCGTCATGGATGATCCTCCGGAAGCTATCTCATTCGTATCCGGCACCGCGAAAAGCCTTATTCCGTGTCTGAGTGCAAACGGAACTAGATTATCCTTCTGGTTTACCGCAGATATCTGGGAAGGGAATACTATTGCCTTTATGTCTTTCTTGCCCATTATCTCCTCCAGATACTTCAAGTCCTTGACATAGAAGACTTTCTTCCCGGCGATATTATGATATCTTATTTTATCTGAAAGCTGGATGAGACCAACCACATTGTAAGCTGCATTATGTATGTTTTCCAGGTATTGTATGCAGGAAATACTGCTTTCGCCAGTGCCATAAACAAGGATATTGCTTATTTCTGAATGCTGGATACTTGAACTGTATCTGAACAGGGCGACCAGAAAGGCTCTGGAGAAGGCCAGGAAAGAGAGGGAGGTTCCCAGATTCAGAAACTCTATGAGCAGTATTTTCGCATTGGACGTTTCCGGACCGAATCCAAGATGCCTTCTGAAAAGAAGGACAAGGGGAACCTCTATAGCCATCTTGACGATAATGGCATAACAAAGCTTCCATACCTCCTGGGATGTGGTGTAACGCAATATTCCCTTGTAGGTTCCCGTAAGCAGAAATGCCAGCAAACTGGAAACAACAGAAAGAATCGCAGCCCTGGCCCCTATCTGGACAAAGTGATACTGGTCTATCAGATATCCCACAATCACAAAAGCCAGCAAAGCCGCTCCCGTGGCCAGGATAAGATCCATCAAAAGCACAAGCCACCTGTTCAGAAACTTGAAATTAACTATCGACGACGACAGTTTCTTCATGAATCTTTGCCTTGTACCCGTATCTTTATCTATACTCATTGATTTCAAATTGCTTTAACTCTCAAATTTAAGAATTTTTTGCCCTTGATGCAACGAATTCGCCAATAATGGCATCTTTAAGATGTAGGTTTAGGTTTTAGTATTTAAAAAGCCGCCCTCTTCGGAGTGCGGCTTTTTAGTTTTTAGGCAACAGAAACTATCTTCCGATACTGTAATAATCGAATCCGAGAGACTGGATTTCTGAAGGGGTGTAAATATCCCTGCCGTCTACGACCACATTGCCTTTCATAGCCTTGCGGATACGGTCCCAGGCCGGAACCCTGAATTCTTTCCACTCGGTGACAAGAGCCACGGCATCAGCGTCCTGAACGCAGTCGTAAATGTCTTTTGCATAGATAACCCTGTCTCCGAGGTGGTGGTTGCGGCACTCGTCCATCGCTATAGGATCATAAACCTTGACGGTTGCTCCGGCTTCCAGCAGAAGTTCTGCCGTAACCACGGAAGGGGCCTCTCTCATATCATCGGTTTCCGGCTTGAAAGAAAGTCCCCATAGGGCCACGGTTTTTCCCTTGAGGGTTCCCAAGGCCTTCTTGAGCTTGGCGAAAACTATCTTTTTCTGCTGCTGGTTCACTTCTTCCACAGCGCTGATAATCTTCATCTTGTAGCCATTATCCTTTCCTGTGCGTATTAGGGCCTTAACGTCCTTAGGGAAGCAGCTTCCGCCATAACCGCATCCAGGGTACAGGAACTTGCTGCCGATACGGGTATCAGCCGCCATTCCGGCTCTTACTTTCTGGACATCGGCTCCGGTGATCTCGCACAGGCGAGCTATCTCGTTCATGAAACTGATGCGGGTTGCAAGCATCGAGTTTGAGGCATATTTGGTCATCTCGGCACTCATGATGTCCATGAAGATTATCCTGTATTTGGACATCTGGAACGGCTTGTAAATCTTCTCCATAAGATGACGGGCCTTCTCCGATGAAACTCCGACCACAACCCTGTCTGGAGACATGAAGTCCTTTATAGCAGCGCCTTCTTTCAGAAACTCCGGATTGGAGGCGACGTCGAATTCAACCTTTGCGCCTCTCTTTTCCAGTTCCTCCTCAACCTTGCGGCGCACCTTGACGCTGGTACCGACAGGAACGGTGCTTTTAACTACAAGAAGCGTATATTTCTTTATGTTCTTTCCGAACTCGGAAGCCACGTTCAGAACATAGCTGAGATCCGCGCTTCCATCTTCTCCCGGAGGAGTTCCTACGGCTACGAATACAACGCTCAGACTATCCAGCACACTTGCCAGGTCTGTTGCGAAATGCAATCTTCCCTTCTTTGAATTTCTCTGGACAATTTCCTGAAGTCCAGGCTCATAGATTGGAATCTGGCCGTTCTGAAGCTTTTCTATTTTCTTCTTGTCTATGTCTATGCAGGTTACGTTCATTCCCATTTCAGAGAAACAGGCTCCCGTAACAAGCCCGACATAACCGGTTCCTACTATTCCGACATTCATATCTTTTATCTGTTTTTAGCAACATCTTTTTGAGCAGCCGGCACAAAGGGTATCTTCTCCCCTCAGCCTTTTCTCCACCAGATGGGAAAGCCTCTCCCGGAGCTCCGGATGGGCCACTTTTTCGAGCACCGTACCGGCAAAGGCCTGCTGCTGCAGGATTCTGGCTTCCTTTTCGCTGATTCCACGGCTGCGCATATAGAAAAGTTCCTCGTCGCCGACACTTCCGGCCGTACTGCCGTGTGAGCACTTTACATCATCTGCATATATGACCAGATGGGGATCGCTGGAAGCCCTGGCGCTCTCGGATATCAGGAGGTTGTTGTTTGCCTGATATGCATCCGTCTTCTGGGCAGCCGGGCTGACAACCACCTCTCCCTCAAACCTGGACCTTGAATTACCATCAAGGATTCCTTTGAAAAGCTGGCTGCTGACGCTCTCCCCGGCGTTGTGGACAAGCACCACATCTGTATCTACAATCTGTTGTCCGTCTGCAAGATACAGTCCGTTAAGATTGCATGTGGCCTTTTTGCCGGCAATCAGCGAATGAATCCTGTTTGTCACGTTTCCGGCGTGGAGCGTAACTATATTTAGGCTCAGCGACGATTCTTCTTCCAGCCTTATCCTGTAGTCTGACTCGTGCCTTGAAAGAGAGTTCTCGTTCTGCATCACCACAAGGTCCAGACTCGCTCCCCGGCAAACGTGGATTTCTATCTGTCCCTTTGTGGAAAATCTTTCCTGACCGACGGTGTGGGAACACAGAACCACATTGTATTTGCCTTCCGGAGAGCATTCTATCACAGTTCTTTCCGAAAGCGGGGAAGGAGACACCCGGACGGATATAACCTGGGTGATTTCTTCTCCATTCGGTTTGATGATTGTGGCCTTCAGAGAGGATTCCGCATCCCTCGGGGCATAGTGGATCCTTTCCACCCTGGTGCTGATTCCGAAATCCGCGGAACAGTTCAGAGAAGAGACGTTTTCAAAAGGAAGGCCTTCCGGAACACCGTCCCAGACAAAGAACTTGCGGGCTCCTGTCAGGGGAACGCTGCAATCGAAAAGCTGTTTCTTTGGTATGTACCTGAATCCTTCCATCTGTCTTTATTCAAATTCCTCGTAGCCATGGGCCTCTACCTCGGCGGCAAGTTCCTTGCCCGCTGTCTTTACAATCCGTCCCTTATAGAGCACGTGTACCACATCGGGAACTATATAATCCAGAAGTCTCTGGTAATGAGTTATCACCACAAATGCATTTTCTGCCGTCTTGAGCCGGTTGACTCCGTTAGCAACTATACGGAGGGCATCCACATCGAGGCCGCTGTCCGTCTCGTCAAGAATGGCAAGCCTCGGTGAAAGCATAGCCATCTGGAAAACTTCGTTACGCTTTTTCTCTCCTCCGGAAAAGCCCACGTTCACACCCCTGGACGAGAAGGAAGGATCCATCTCCACGTAAGCCATTTTCTCCCTCATCATCTTCAGATATTCAGCCGCGCTCAGAGGCGGAAGGTTTTTCTGGCGGCGATGTTCATTTACCGCTGTCTTCATAAAGTTGACATTGGTAACTCCCGGTATTTCAACAGGATATTGGAAACCAAGGAAGATTCCGGCCCAACTTCTTTCTTCCGGACTCATCTTCAGAAGATCCTGCCCGAGATATGTTACGCTGCCCTCTGTAACGGTGTAGTTGGAGTTACCCGCAAGCACCGCGCTGAGGGTACTTTTTCCGCTGCCGTTCCTTCCCATTATCGCATGCACCTCGCCTGGCCTTATGACAAGGTTTATCCCTTTGAGAATTTCCTTGTCGCCGATGCGGGCGTGCAGATTTTTTATTTCAAGAAGATTTTCCATTTCTGTCTATTTTTTTTCTTTGGCCCATTTTTCCTCAACCTGCCGCCTCAGGTCAATGTAATGCTGCTTCCGATACATCTTCAGCCAGGTGAGGAAACCTCCGATGGCCAACAGGAAGTACAGGGCGTAAACAAGCGTCATAAGACTCAATCCCAGACGGTAGCAAAGGATGATATTTAAACTGTTGGCGACCAGCCAGCACACCCAGCAGTCCAGTTTTTTCTGTGCGCTCAGAAGCTGTGCCATAAGCACCGTTCCCAAAATGAACGCATCGAAGTATGGCATCTTTGCCGGAGCCGGGAACAGGGACGGGATCCAGACATCCACCCTTGAGAGGATATATCCCCAAACAAATGTGAATATGAGAATGATGGCAGCCACCACGCTTCTCTGGCCGAAATTGAAGGTGGTTACCTTGAGCCTGGATTTCTCATCTTTTTCGTCATCGTGAGGATGGGTCCATCTGTAATGCCCGAAAAAGTTAATGGCCAGGGAAACGGGCTGGAGCATCATGCTGGAGTAAGCCCGTGTCTGGTAAAACATCAGGAACAGTACGATGTTGTAAATGTATCCCACCCAAAAATTAGCCACCTTGCCCTTGACGGCAAGCAGGACGCATAGCAGTCCGCAAACCGTGCTTGTAACTTCCAGGGAGCTGATCCTCTGGCCCAAAAACTCGAACAGCACGTTATCTATGCTGAACCAGTTGACTAACATCTGCAGATATTCTTCTATCATAACAATCATCCTATGCTGCCCTCAAGAGAAACCTGGAGAAGCTTCTGAGCCTCCACGGCAAACTCCATCGGCAACTTGTTTAGCACGTCACGTGCATATCCGTTAACAATAAGCCCCACGGCATCTTCTTGTGTGATACCTCTTTGCAGACAGTAAAACAGCTGGTCTTCACCGATTTTGGAGGTTGTGGCCTCGTGTTCTATGATTGCCGTAGGATTTGCGCTTTCTATATGCGGGAAGGTGTGGGCTCCACATTTGGAACCCAGCAGAAGGCTGTCGCACTGGGAATGGTTCCTGGCCCCGGTTGCTCCAGGCAGAACTTTCACCATACCGCGGTAACTGTTCTCGCTGCAACCCGCGGAAATACCCTTGCTCACGATACGGCTGCGGGTGTTCTTCCCGATGTGAATCATCTTTGTTCCGGTATCGGCCTGCTGGTAATTGTTGGTTACAGCCACGCTGTAAAACTCGCTGACGGAATTGTCTCCCTTGAGTATGGTGCTCGGATATTTCCATGTTATCGCCGAGCCGGTTTCCACCTGAGCCCAGAAGAGACGGGAATTCGAGCCTTCACACAAACCCCTCTTGGTCACCAGGTTATAGATTCCACCGTCTCCGTTCTTGTTTCCCGGATACCAGTTCTGGACCGTGGAATATTTAACCTCGGCATCCTGTTTTACCACAATCTCCACCACAGCCGCGTGAAGCTGGCTTTCGTCTCTCTGAGGAGCCGTACAGCCTTCAAGATAGCTTACGTAACTACCCTCGTCGGCGACAATGAGCGTCCTCTCGAACTGGCCCGTTCCAAGAGCGTTTATGCGGAAATAGCTGGAAAGCTCCATCGGACAGCGGGTGTTCTTTGGAATGTAGCAGAAACTTCCGTCTGAGAAAACCGCGGAATTCAAGGCGGAAAAATAATTGTCACCGACAGGAACAACGCTTGCCAGATATTTGCGGACAAGGTCCGGATAATCCCTTACCGCCTCTGAGAAGGAGCAGAAGATTATGCCCTTCTCGGCGAGGGTTTCGCGGAATGTGGTCTTTACTGATACGGAGTCGAATACGGCATCGACCGCCACGCCTCCCAGCACATTTCTCTCCTTGAGCGGAATGCCTAGTTTCTCGAACGTGGCTTCCAGTTCCGGATCCAGCTTGTCAGCCGTTTTCTTCTTGGGAGCGGCGAAATAGATTATATCCTGATAATTAATCTGAGGAAGCTTGAGATGACCCCAGGAAGGAGTTTCCATCGTGAGCCATTTGCGGAAAGCCTTCAGGCGGAATTCCAGCATCCACTCCGGTTCCCCCTTTCGCTGAGAAATATGACGGATAATATCTTCGTTCAACCCCTTTGGAGCAAATTCCTGCTCCACATCGGTGACGAAGCCTTCCTTGTATTCCGACGAGGCTACTGCCTTCAATATTTCCTTCTGACTGCCCATAGGGCCACAAAGATAGTATTTTCGCACGATTTGCACTATATTTGTCTTATGGCAAAGAAGAAAGAAATCACCCGTACGGAAATTAAGGAGCTCGGAAGGATCAAGACTCTGGACCGGCTCTTTGAAAAAAGCAGCTTCAAGAATTCCAGAACCACATTCATCCCTCCCGTCAAGGGCGGCGGTGGTGTAGTTACCGTAAACTCCCTCATGCTGGAGGGAGTGGACTTCGACCTTACCTACACTCCGGTAAAATATCTCGGATACAAGGCGGCCGTCCACGCCATGGGCTATCTCTATGCCCGTTGCGCAAAACCTTGCGCCCTGAATTTTTCCATCGGGGTTTCTTCAAAGTTCAGTTTTGAGCATATTGACTGGTTCTGGGCCGGTATCCAGGCTGCGGCAAAACTCCATTCTGTGGAAAACCTTACCCTGGATCTGGTTCCGAGCATGAGCGGACTTATGATCAGCTGTGGCGCGACTGGAAATCTTCTGTCGCCGGAGAACGCAAAGGAAACAGCTCCGAATTCCCTTATATGCATCAGCGGAAACCTTGGCAGCGCCTGTATGGGATTCTATGTCCTGGAAAGGGAGAAAGCTGCATTCACCGGAACCCAGCCTCAGCTTGAAAAGTATAAATATCCTCTGGGACAGTATCTTACGCCGGATATCGAGCCATCCGTCCTGGACAGTTTCAAGGAGACGGGCATCTGGCCCACTGCCGGATATTTTCTGACCAGGGGTCTCGGCGATGCCGTAAAGCAGCTTACCCGTGACCACTCTTGTGGGGCCAATATCTTTTTGGACAAGATTCCGGTAGCCCCGGAAGCCAGGATGGTGAGCGAGGAAATCGGAATAGATATGGCTACGGCTATTATCAACGGCGGTGACGATTACCGTCTGATGTATGTCTTCCCTCTGGAAGCTCACGAGGCCATACGCAAGGAACTGCCTTGGCTGGAAGTTATCGGCCATACCGCAAAAGAAGGCTGCCACCTGGTAAGTCCGGATGGCAACTATCTTGAAATCAAAGCCCAGGGTTGGGATTAACCCCCTAGAACAGGGACAGGTTAACGTTCCCTTTGTATTTCAGACCCATCTTGTCAAATTCCTTGAGAAGGGCATTGTCCACTTCCACAAGGAATTTTGTGTCATAGTCCAGGCTGAATCCTTTTTCCTTCTCAACGATTTTCATCTTGACCGGAGTCTTGCCCACACCTTCGGTGTTTGCCTTGGTGTGATGCTCCTTGATAAGCTTTATGAGATCTGTGCGAAACTGCTTGTCTATCAGATTGGCCGGAATGATGATTTCCAGAGACTGCAGTCCGCTTGCCTTCACGTTGGCAAGCAGGCGGATGGACTCGATCTTAGGCGAAGGAGACGGATCCTGAGGACTGCGTCTTCTGATTTTCAGCTTTATGAAAACGGCATTCCCGTCCTTGATGTAGTTCATGTTGCTCTCGTAAGCCTTGCCGAAAAGGGTGATATTTACACTCGACGAGAAGTCTTCCAGGGTAAAGCTGCAGAAAGGACTTCCGGATTTTGACACCCTCTCGTTGACGTTGGTAACGAGTCCTCCTATGAAATAATCCTGGTTTTCATCTATCTGATAATCGGAACCGAGCTTGAGTCTTTCTGATATTTCCCCAGGAGTCGCTGTGCAGAAATTTTCCAGTTCAAACTTGAAAACGTCCAGAGGGTGGGATGAGATGTACATACCCACAAGCTCCCTTTCCTTTTTCAGGAATTCCATCAGGTTCATCTCTCCCGCTCTCGGCGGAATCTCCGGTTTTGTAAGCTGGAATCCCTCATCCTGGTCGCCGAACAGAGAGTCTATGCTGCTGTCCATGGAGTTATAGTCCTGGACATATCTCATCAGGGAATCAAGGAAAATCTCGCCTTTGCGGTTTTCCATAAAGTACTGGTCCCTGCGGATATCAGGGAAGGATGAATCAAAAGCCCCGGCATAAGCCAGATTCTCCATGGTCTTGCGGTTGATGCTCTTTGGGCAGGCCCTTTCCACAAAATCAAAGACATCTTTGTATGGAGCATGTGAGACAATATCCTCAGCGATCTGGGAGCCCAGACCCTTGATGGCGGCAAGACCGAACCTTATTTCGTTGTCTCCGGTTACGGTAGCGTTAACCCCTCCCTCGTTCACATCCGGTCCCAGAACATTCAGTCCCATTCTCTTGCATTCGTCCATAAGGACCGTTATCTCCTTGGTGTCGGCGGAATTCTTGGTAAGGTTGGCGGCCATGAATTCTGCCGGATAGTGGGCTTTCATATAGGCTGTCAGATAGCCTATCCAAGCATAGCACGTAGAGTGTGATTTATTGAATGCGTACTTTGCAAATTCCTTCCAGTCATTCCATATTTTCTGGAGAATCTCCTTCGAGAATCCGTTCTCAACTCCGTTGGTGAGGAATTTCTCCTCCAGGACCTCCATTTTCTTCAGGTCTTTCTTTCCCATCGCCTTTCTCAAGGTATCGGCCTGACCTTTGGTAAACTTGGAGAGTTTCTGGGAAAGCAGCATCACCTGTTCCTGATAAACGGTAACTCCATATGTGTCTGAAAGGATCTCCTCCATTTCCGGGAGCTCGTAGGTGATTGGCTCCTTGCCGTTTTTCCTGGCGACGAAATTCGGGATATACTGCATTGGCCCCGGACGGTAGAGGGCGTTCATCGCGATCAGATCCTCAAACCTTGAAGGATGAAGTTCCCTCAGCCATTTCTGCATTCCCGGACTTTCAAACTGGAAAGTGGCTACGGTATCTCCCCTTCCAAACAGCCGGAATGTAGCCTTATCATCCAGCGGCACGGAATTTATGTCGATATCTATCCCTCTGTGTTTCTTTATGTTTGCCAAGGTCTCCTTGAGGATGGACAGGGTCCTTAGGCCCAGGAAGTCCATCTTGAGCATTCCCACATCTTCTATCCTGGTTCCTTCATACTGTGAAATCCATCCTTCCACACCCCTTGCCACGGCTACCGGTATATGCTCCATAAGGTTATGCGGACCTATGATCACGGCACAGGCATGTACTCCGGTCTGGCGGATGGTTCCTTCCAGCTCCCTGGCAAAATGGAGGGTTTCCCTAACCTTAGGGTCGGAGGAAGATTCGTATTCCTTGCGGAAATCATCCACGAATTTCAGACAGTTCTCGAAGTTCGGCTTGTAGTCCTTGTCCCCTTCCTGGAATGCCCTGGTCGGCACCATAGCGGCAAGCTTGTTTGAGATCGGAAGAGGAAGGTCCTCTATCCTGGCCACATCCTTTATGGCCTGTTTGGTAGCCATCGTTCCGAATGTCACCACGTGGCTCACGTGATCCTTACCGTATTTTTCCTCCACATATTCGTACACCTCACCCCTTCTTTCCTCCTCGAAGTCTATGTCTATATCCGGCATCGATATTCTGTCGGGATTAAGGAAACGCTCAAACAGGAGGTCATACTTAATCGGGTCCATGTTGGTGATTCCCAAGCAGTAGGCCACAACGCTCCCGGCGGCCGAACCTCTTCCCGGCCCTACCCAGATACCCTTGGACCTGGCATGGTTGATAAAGTCGTGGACGATGAGGAAGTAGTCCGGGAATCCCATTCCGCGGATGGTGTCCAGCTCAAAGTCTATCCTTTCCTGAATGCTCGGAAGAATGTTTCCGTAACGCTTTACGGCTCCTTCCATAACCAGGTGGCGCAGATAGGCGTTAGAATCTTCAAATTCTGCCGGAATGTCAAAGTGCGGAAGAATGTGCGGAATGTCAATCTCATACCTCTCCACCTTGTCTGCCACCTCCAGAGTGTTGGAGATAACCTCCGGATGTCCCCAGTTGATCTCGGCCATCTCGTCTCCGCTTTTCATATACTCTTCCTGGGTATAGTGGAGCCTTCCGGGATCGGTGAGCTTGCTGGCCGTATTTATGCAGATGAAAAGGTCGTGGGCCGGGCCGTCTTCCTTCTTTACAAAGTGGCAGTCGTTGGTGGCAACGCACTTTATCCCAAGCTGCGCCGCCATTGAATACAGAACCGGATTCACCTTCTGCTGTTCCTCGAACACTATGTTGCTCTGCCCCGGAACCTTGCAGTTATGGTTCTGGATTTCAAAGTAATAATCCTCGCCGAAGAGATTCCTGTACCACAGGGCTACGTCCATTGCCTCCTGCAGGTTTCCCCTAAGGATTGCCTGCGGCACCTCTCCGGCCAGGCAGGCGCTGCAGCAGATCAGCCCCTCGTGATACTTCTGGAGAAGTTCCCGGTCCACCCTGGGACGGTTGTAGAAACCCTCCGTAAATCCCAGGGACGACAGCCTCATCAGATTATGATAGCCGGTAATGTTCTTTGCAAGAAGAATAAGGTGATAGGCACTTCTCTTGTCCGTATAAGCTTTCTTGACAAAACGGCTTTCAGGAGCTACATACACCTCACATCCCACTATGGGCTTGAGAGTTTTGCCGGTCTTCTTCTCGGCTTTCTTTACGGCATCCAGGAAATCCTTGACTCCATACATCACGCCGTGGTCCGTAAGGGCCATCGCCGGCATGTCCAGCTCCATCGCCCGGTCTATATAATCCTCTATCTTTCCCATTCCGTCCAGAATGGAATAGTGGCTGTGAAGGTGCAGGTGAACAAAAGGAGTGCTCATCGATCGTTTTCTGTTTTCAGGTTATTCTTTTACCAACACTTTTCCGGTCATTTCCTCTGGCTGTGGTATTCCCATAAAGTGAAGGATGGTCGGGGCTATATCGCAGAGCCTTCCGTCTTCCACTGTTTTTACATCATTGTCCACGACAACAAACTGGACAGGGTTCAGGGAGTGGGCGGTGTTCGGAGTTCCGTCTTCGTTTACCGCATAATCGGCATTGCCGTGGTCTGCAGTAATCAGCACGGAATAATCCATCTTGCGCGCCTCTTTCACAACCTTTCCGACCAGATTGTCTATGGTCTCAACAGCCTTGCAGATTGCAGGATAAACTCCGGTATGGCCCACCATGTCTCCGTTGGCGAAGTTGAGGATTATCATATCTTCCTTGCCGGTGCGGATTGCCTCAATGAGTTTCTCGGCGACTTCCGGAGCGCTCATTTCCGGCTGAAGGTCGTAGGTTGCAACCTTCGGGGAAGCAACCAGAATCCTGTCCTCGTTTTCGAACGGCTCTTCCCTTCCGCCGTTGAAGAAGAAAGTAACGTGGGCGTATTTTTCTGTCTCGGCGATGCGCAGCTGTCTCTTTCCGGCCTCGGCGACAACTTCTCCCAGAGTCTTATGCACATTTTCCTTGTCAAAAAGTATGTGAAGGCCCTTGAACTGGTCGTCGTATGGAGTGAGGCAGCAGTAGTAAAGCGGAATGGTGTGCATTCCCTCTTCCGGCATGTCTTTCTGAGTTAAAACAGAGGTCATTTCACGAGCGCGGTCGTTACGGAAGTTGAAGAAGATGACAGCGTCATTTTCCTTGATGGTGGCAACAGGCTTGCCGTTTTCCACAATGCATATCGGCTTTATAAACTCGTCTGTAACTTCCTGGTCATAAGATGCCTGGATACCTTCCTGCGCGGAAGTGAAAGCTGCTCCCTTGCCTTCGGTCAGAAGGTCGTAGGCTTCCTTGATCCTGTTCCATCTCTTGTCGCGGTCCATCGCATAGAATCTTCCGCACACGGAAGCCACCTTGCCGCAGCTTTCCTTCATGTGCTCTTCCAGCTCGGCGACAAAACCTTTTCCACTACGAGGGTCGGTGTCTCTTCCGTCCATGAAGCAGTGGACATAAACCTTCTCCAGGCCGCACTCCTTTGCTGTATCCAGAAAACCGAAAAGATGCTCCAGCGAACTGTGGACTCCGCCTCTTGAAACCAGACCCAGGAAATGCAGGGCGTGGCCTTCTTTGGCATATTCCATCACAGCTTTGATCTCCTTATTTTCCAGCATCTTGTGCTCACGGCAAACTTTATTGATCTTCACCAGGTCCTGATATACAACCCTTCCTGCGCCGATATTCAGGTGCCCTACTTCGGAGTTTCCCATCTGGCCGTCCGGAAGGCCCACATCCTCTCCGCAGGCCATTAGCTGCGAGTGTGGGTATTTTTCCCTCAAGGCGTCAATATTCGGCTGTCCCTGGGTATATATAGCGTTAGACTTGTCACATCTTCCCAATCCCCATCCATCGAGGATCATAAGCAAAACTTTCTTTCCCATATTCTATTTCTTTGACTTCTTTGTTTTCTTCTTTTTAGCCGGAACTTCTTCGGAGAAGACTCCGTAGTTTTCCATTTTATCTTCCTCCGGAATCACCAGGGAGAAATCTATGTTCTTCTGCTCGAGGGAGGCACGCTCTACCTTGACCTTAACCTTGTCGCCGAGCATAAACTTTCTTCCGGAAGACTTTCCATAAACGCAGAAATTCTTTTCATCAAACTGGTAATAGTCGTCCGTAAGTTCCCTAAGAGCAACCATTCCCTCGATATGGGTAGGCTCTACCTGGACATATATTCCCCATTCGGTAACGCCGCTTACGGTGCCATCATATACCTGCCCAATGCGGTCTTTCATATACTCGGCCATCTTGTACTTGACGCTGGAACGTTCTGCCTCCGTGGCTATCTGCTCCCTCTGCGAAGAGTGCTGGCAGTATTCCTCGAAGGCCTGCTTGTCCGCGCTCTTTTCGCCGGCAAGATAGCGGGAAAGAAGGCGGTGAACCATCATGTCCGGATATCTTCTGATAGGAGAGGTAAAGTGTGTGTAGTACCTGAATCCCAGACCATAGTGTCCTATGTTGTCTGTAGAGTACTGCGCCCTTGCCATGCAACGGAGAGCAAGCAGTTCTATGGTGTCGCATTCCGGTTTTCCGTGAACCTGCTCAACGAGTTTGTTAAGGCTTTTGGCCAGTTGGCCCGGAGTTTCGGCCTCCAGCTTGTATCCGAAATACTTGACAAAGGTCTTGAGTTCGGCCACCTTCTCCATGTTAGGCTCGTCGTGGATACGGTAAACGAATGTAGGAGCCTGCTTGCGGATGGCTGTGGCCACATAGGTTGCAACTGCCTTGTTGGCAAGAAGCATATATTCCTCGATGAGCCAGTTTGCGGACTTGGTTATTTTCTGCACAACGTCTACCGGTTTTCCGGTTTCATCCACGAGAACCTTCATCTCCGGCCGTTCGAAACTGATTGAGCCTTCCTGGAATCTCTTCTTCCTGAGCACGGAAGCCAGTTTATGGAGTTCCAGCACAGCGGTTATCACTTCCTGGGACGGAATCTTCCCTTCCGGCATCACCGGAGTATAAGATGTCATATCCCCATTGTTGTCTATGATCTGCTGGGCTTCCTCATAAGCAAACCGGAACGCAGAGCAAATAACGCTTCTGCCGAACCATTGGCTGTAAACCTTACCCGCGGCATCCATCTCGAAAATCGCCGAGAAACAAAGCTTGTCCTCATCCGGCCTCAGAGAACAGAGATTGTTTGACAGGGCCTCTGGAAGCATCGGTATGGTCCTGTCTACCAGATAGACGGAGGTAGCTCTGGCATAGGCTTCCTTGTCCAGGACGGACTGCGGCCTGACGTAATACGACACATCCGCAATGTGGATTCCTATTTCAAGATGACCGTTCGGCAGAACCTTGTAGGAAACCGCATCGTCGAAATCCTTGGCGTCCGCCGGGTCTATGGTGAATATGCATTCCTTGCGCAAGTCTTTCCTTCCCTCCAGATCCTTGGCTGTGATTTTCTTTGGAATCTTTTCCGCCTCAGCCTCCACCTCGGCCGGGAACTTGTACGGAAGACCGTATTCGGAGAGAATGGCGTGCATTTCCGTATCGTTATCTCCAGGCTTTCCGAGAACGTCCACAATCTCCCCCACCGGAGTCTGGAATCCTCTCGGGAATTCCTTTACCAGAACGGCTACCTTCATACCCTGCCATTCCTTCTGGACAGAGTCGTAAGGAACCTCCACGTCATAAGGCATGCTCTTGTTCTCGATAATCACCCAAGCGTGCTTCCCGGTAATCTGCAAAAGCCCAACCCAAGGTCGTGTAGAACGCTCGACAACACAAATAACCTCACCCTCATTTCCTTTCTCTTCGTTTTTCTTGAGGATGGCAACCTTCACCTTGTCGTTGTTCAGGGCACCCCTCATCTTCCCTATTGGAATGAATACATCCTCTCTCTGGTCTCTCTTTGCGCCTGGGCGCGCGTCCTCCTTCGGAGCCATACGTACGAAACCGTATCCTCCGGAAGCTATTTCAAGAATTCCTTCTATTTCTTCTATTGCCCGCTTTCCGTGCGGATGCAGGCCCGCTGCCCTTCTCTCTGCATCCCTTCCCATTGTCATTCCGGAGCGGCGGCGGGACTTCTTCATCCCGTAAACCGCTGATTTCTTTCTGGAAGATACAGCATTGCCTTTTCTGTTTCTCTTGCTCATTTCCTTGTGTTGGTTTTTATATGTGCAACCACAAATTTAAGAATTAAAAAAAGAAAAGGGGAAGATTCTTCCCCTTTTCTGAAAATAATTCTCAACTCGTTGATTCTTACTTCTTTGCGAGCTTGTCCTGTTTCTTGGCGTTAAGGTCGTACATAACAGGAGTTGCAATGAATACGGATGAGAATGTACCTACGATAACACCGATTGCCAGGGCTACTGCAAATCCACGGATTGTATCTCCGCCGAAGATTGCGATTGCCAGCAATACAACCAGGGTTGTACCTGAGGTGTTGAAGGTTCTTGCAAGAGTGCTGTTAACCGCACCGTTGACATTATCCTTGAGAGTTCTCTTAGGATAGAGTTTCTTGTACTCACGGATACGGTCGAAGATAACCACGGTATCGTTGATAGAGTAACCGATGATTGTCAGCACCGCTGCAATAAATGTCTGGTCAACGTCCAGGGTGAACGGCAGCACTCCGGTAAAGATTGAGTAGAAACCGATCACGATGATGGAGTCGTGGGCAAGGGCGGCAACACCGCCGGCTCCCCAAGACCAGTTGGAGAATCTTGCGGCAATGTAGAGGAAGATAGCCACCAGCGCGATGATAACGGCGTAAGTACCCTTACGTTTCATATCGTTCGCGATGGTAGGACCAACCTTGTCGGAACTTACGATTCCGTTAGGATTGTCCACCGTTGTCGTGAACTGCTCCTGGCTGAGGTGCTTGTCAAAGAACTCGCTTCCGTTGAGGGCGTTGTATATCTTTGACTCAACCTCCTGGTCTACTTCCTGTGAATTGTCGTTGATCTTGTACTTGGTGGTAACCTTCATCTGGCTTCCTGAACCAAACTGCTTAACCTCGACGCTCTCTCCGAATTCGGCCTCGACGGCTTTTCTAACCTGCTCGGCAGAAACCATCTTGTCGAATCTGAGAACGTAGGTGCGGCCTCCTGTAAAGTCAACTCCGTATGAGAATCCTCTTCCGAAGATGAAGAACAGGCAGATTGCAATCACAGCAGCTGCAAGAACGTAGGTGAACTTCCTCATTCCGATGAAATCGAAATGTGTGTTGCTAAGGAAGTTGCGTGTGAGCTTACCCTCGAAGGAGATCTTCTTGTTCTTTGCAAGGCGACCCTCGAAGTACAGTCTGGTAATGAAGATGGAGGTTATCAGGGAGGTAATGATACCTATGATCAGGGTTGTTGCGAATCCCTGGATAGGACCTGTTCCGAATACAGCCAGAACGATACCTACGATGATGGTCGTGATATTACCGTCGAGGATTGCGGAGTAAGCGTTGCTGTAACCATCCTTGATAGCAAGGCGAAGCTGCTTTCCGCTGCGGAGTTCCTCCTTGATTCTCTCATAGATGATGACGTTGGAGTCCACCGCCATACCCAAGGTCAGAATCAAACCGGCGATACCAGGAAGTGTCAGAACCGCTCCGATGGAGATAAGTGCTCCAATCAGGAAGATAACGTTGCAGATCAATGCGATGCAGGCTGCAACACCGGCTCCTCTGTAGAAGAACAGCATGTACAGCAGTACAAGAATGAACGCGATCAGGAACGAGAACATACCGGCGTTGATGGATTCCTTACCGAGGGAAGGTCCAACTACCTGCTCCTGAAGAATTGTTGCAGGTGCCGGAAGCTTACCGGACTTGAGCACGTTGGAAAGGTCTGTGGCCTCTTCGAAAGAGAATTTTCCGGAGATTTCACTTCTACCTCCTTCAATTGGCTCGTTTACGTTAGGATAGGAATAAACCATTCCGTCCAGGACAACGGCTACGCTTCTGCCAACGTTGTCTGCGGTGATTCTTGCCCAGGTTCTTGCACCATCCGGGTTCATTGCCATGCTTACGGAAGGATAACCGCCCTGCTCTCTGTAGGAGATGCTTGCATCGGTGATGCAGCTTCCGTCCAGAGGAGCCTTTCCGTCTCTCTGGGAGTTCTTGATGGCAACGAGTTCAAAGTAAGTCTCTGCATTGTCCGTTGGTTTTACGCTCCACATAGGAACCAGGCCAGCCGGAAGGACGGCCTTTACCTGAGGCATGCTCAGATATTTGTTAACCATTGCGGTATCCTTGTAGTGTACAACACCCAGACAAGCACCTCTCTGATAAGGGCTTGGACGAAGAATGGCAAGAAGCGGATGGCTCTTTGCCAAAGCGGCCTCGTTTGCGAGGGAATCAGCAGAACCGATTTCCTTCTTTACGGCCTCTGCCAGTCCACCCTCAGCCTTTTCTGAAGCTGTGGTGTCAGCCACCTCATTCTGAGCCTCCTCGGCGAGAAGGTCTCTCAGGATGGCGTCAGCCTCGTTGATGGAGCTGCTAACCTCGGAAAGTTCGTAAGTCGGCCAGAACTCAAGGGATGCTGTTCCCTGGAGGAGCTTTCTTACACGCTCCGGCTCCTTAACGCCAGGAAGCTCTACCAGAATTCTTCCGGAACTTCCCAGTCTCTGGATGTTAGGAGCGGTTACTCCAAAACGGTCGATACGGCTGCGGAGCACCTGGAAGGAGTTGGAAATTGCACTCTCGGCTTCCTGACGGATAACGTCAATAACCTGATCGTCTGTGCTTTCTGTCTTGATCTTATCTCTCATCTCATAGGTGGAGAAGATGGAGGACAGTTTCTTTCCGCCGCCAAGCTCTTTCCAAGCCTGTGCAAACAGGGTTATGAAATCCTGGCGTTTCTCAACCTCATCCTTGGTGGCCTTCTCAAGGGCCTTAACAAATTCCTCAGACTGGTTGTTGTTGCTCAGCGCCTTTACCAGATCCTTCAACTGCACCTGCATCATGACGTTCATACCGCCCTTCAGGTCAAGTCCCAGTTTGATCTCCTTCTCCTTGACCTCCTTGTAGGTGTTGTTCAAGAATACTTTCTGGTCTGCTATGGAATCCAGGTAATATCTGTTCTTTACTTTATTTACAGAGTCCAAGTAGTAAGCCTGGTCATCATCGGAGACCATTGCGAATTCCGGCTTGGCTTTCTCTGTCTCAATGGCTTTGGCTGCGTATTCTTCCGCCTTCTTCTCCTGATGTCTTGTAGCCCAGGTGAACGACAGCTGGTACAGACAGGCCAACAATATCAGGATTGCCAATACTCTAAAAAGCCCTTTGTTTTGCATTTTTAAAACTCATTTTTGATAATAGGCTGCAAATGTACAATTTTTTCGTTAAAAAAAAGTATTTCCGTACCTTTGCCAAGATGAAGAAAACCATATCGCTGACCATATTGCTGTTGGG